>Ga0207873_1000170_pt1 | contig 69055 bp, 60 predicted proteins | sample BGWIniCompost_FD_187373 | JGI IMG/M metagenome (GOLD analysis project Ga0207873, IMG submission 187373) | Cellulose adapted compost microbial communities from Newby Island Compost Facility, Milpitas, CA, USA - BGW Initial Compost (SPAdes)... ...
ATGAGGGGAAGGGTTCTGGCCGGGAGAGATTGCTGGTCTGTCATGTGTGGCTGAGTGTCCGTTTTTGCGACATAGTGGCCACAAATCTACTATCCGAAGTCATTTTTTCAAATTTATTTAACTGTACCTGAAACATTTTTATGATGCGATTTCCGCATATTTCTTACGTCGACTGAACGTCTTCAAACACGCGGCTTCCATCGGTATAGCCAAAGACTGACCTGAGTTAATTTAGAAAGGGTTTAAATTGATGTCCCTTTTCAACCACACCGAGACCAAACAATGCAAAGTCGTAACGAACGGGGTCGTCGGGGTCAAATTGCTTTAAGCGGTTTGTCAATTCAAGCGCAGTCTGCCAATCAGTCTGTTTTCGTTTGATCAACCCGAGTTTTCGCGCAACGCGATCCACATGAACATCGCAGGGACAAATGAGGGTGGCCGGTGAAATGCTGCGCCACAACCCGAAGTCAACACCGCGATCATCACGCCGTACCATCCAACGCAGGTACATGTTGAGTCGCTTGCAGGTCGACTTTTTCGCTGGGGTGGATATGTGCTTTCGTGTGCGTGTGGGACACCCATCCAATGAAAAAAACATAGTATGAAATCGATCGAGTCCTGTTTCGATGGATTCGCCCTCAAACACTGTCTCCAGCGACTCATGATGGTTGTAGTACCAGTGAAGGAACGCGACAAAATAAAGGAGATCCGTGTCGTTAAACGTACGGTGCCGAAATCCCACCAGTCGGCGCAGATCCGATTCACCATGATCCCTGATAAAAGCATAAGGTGCGCGATCCATCCGGTCCATTAACTCGTTGCACTTTTTTATTATTGTGCCGCGTTGACCCCAGGCCAAAACTGCCGCGAACAAACCGGCTATTTCTATGTCCTGCTTGTGAGAAAACGCATGGGGAATTGACACCGGATCATTGTCGATAAACTGAGGCCGATTGAACCGGTCAGCCAGTTCATCGAGATACGCCTTCAACGCCTTCTCCTTCATTTTTGTATTTTGCCTCAGCATGCGACAAAGTATTCGCCAATTCCCGACTTTAACAACTTTTTTGTTCCCATGACCTGTTCAATTGCTCCCCGTAAGGGTGTGCCTTCGCACAAGTGCATTCAATCGTTTTAGCGACCACGAAAACGGACAACCATGAAGATCGCCCGAAGAATTCTCGTGATTGCGCTGTGCATCATCATACTGTACGCAATCAGCTACGGCTGGCGTGCTGCGCCAATACTCACCGCCTACGGCGCCAAGATCATGTGCTCGTGCGCTTTTCTGGGCAACCGCGACGCGCGCAGCATTCACGACTATGAACTGAAGCGTTTCCCGGTATCTCTCGGAAGCTATCGCCTTAACCTTGAAGACTCATCGGCAACAGGAAATATCCTGGGCCTGGCACGCAAGAAAGCGATTTACCGGAGGGGATTGGGCTGTACGCTGGTGAATGAAATCACAGAAGAGGAACTGAGAAATCAGGACATTCGCATAGGTATGAGAGCGCAGGTCGACACCGATACGATTCCATGGCCGCTGGGTGACAAACTTCCGGAAACGCGACATGAAGGGGTCGACATTAAACGTCTGGAGCAGGCTGTAAGCTCCGCGTTTGCTCCGAGTGGACCGGAAGACTTACGCAATACACGCGCGATCCTTGTCCTGTACCGTGGAGACCTTATTGCTGAAAGATATGCCGACGGTTTTGATCGTCACTCCCGTCACCTGGGATGGTCGATGACAAAAAGCGTGATGAATGCCCTCGTAGGTATTCTGGTCAAGCAGGGCAAACTGCAACTCGAAGCACCTGCACCTATTCCGTTCTGGCAGGAAGACGACCGAAAGTCGATCACACTTAACAACCTCATGCAGGCATCCAGTGGTCTCGAGTGGGTGGAAGATTATGGCGGACCCAGCGATGCCACGTCGATGCTGTTCAAGAAAAAAGATGCAGGCGTTTTTGCTGCCCATCATCCGCTTGAATTTCCTCCCGGAAGTGTATTCGAATATTCGAGTGGTACTACGAACATCATTTCGTGGATCATACGTCAAACTGTTGGCGATGACGACTACTACGAGTTTCCAGTGAGGGAATTGTTCAACCGGGTGGGGATGCACAGCATGGTGCTTGAAGTTGACGCAGGCGGAACGTTTGTGGGATCTTCGTTTTCGTATGCAACGGCTCGCGACTGGGCCAGGTTTGGTTTGTTGTATTTGAATGATGGGGTTGTGGCAGGAGAGCGGATCCTCCCAGAGGGATGGGTCCGGTATTCCACCACTCCAGGTCCGGCCTCTGATGGTATTTATGGAGCACAGTTCTGGTTGAATGCGGGTCCGGCTGATAATCCTCGTGCACGCCCAATGCCGGATGTACCAACAGATACTTATTCAGCGGATGGTTTTGCCGGACAGAATGTATTTGTTATTCCTTCCCGCCATCTTGTTGTAGTGAAGCTTAGCGAGTCTCGCGGCGATTACCTCGACGATAACCGATTTCTTGCAGACATCATGGCTGCGCTGCCATAGGCTACTTGGGTGAGGCCGACGCGTTGTCGGATGGAGCAGCCAGTTCGCTGTCGCGCATAGTGGCGAAGACGATACGCGTTTTGCCTTCATCGTAACGCGTCCAGGCGGCGGCTATGATACCGTTATGCACGTCGATGCCTATCCGATCGCCCGACGGCACAGAGGGGTCGGGAGTGAACGGCCGGTCGGAGATTTTCACATTATTGAACGTGGCGCCCTGGTCCCGTGAGACAGCCATGTACACGTCGGTTTGATTGTCGTCATAGTCGCGGCGATCGTAATACAGGATATACAAGTTGCCGTTCAGCGCATCGCTGGCTGCTGCCGGCATATATTGATGCTTGCCTTTGGCATCGTCGTTGACACGCGCGGCGGGCGTCCAGTTGTCGCCGTAGTTAACGGAGCGTGAGTACCAGATGTCCGTGTCGGTGGCACCGTTGCGCTGGTCGGCCCAAAACAGATTCAAAGTACCCGCATATCGTCCGGAGGTTTGGTTCATGAGCAGGACGGGAAGTCCTGCTGCACTTGAAATACCGGGGATGTTCGGGTTGGTTCCGCCGACTTGCCTTTCTACTTCAATGTCGTTGGAAAGCCATATGCGTCCCTTGTCAAAGGAGCGGTCGACATACAGCTTTTGTTCGTGCGACCACGTGCTCACCCGGTAGCCGTCGCGCGAGATCACGACGGAGGCACCTTTAGGCGTCTCGTTCCCATCGCGGCAATCGCCTTCACGGCTGAGGACCGTAGGGGTTGACCACTTCTTGCCCTCCTTCGATTCCGAAATCATAATCCTGCTGTGGTGGGACGGGTCTTCGCTACCGTAAGCGTCGTATTGTGTCCAGACGACCAACAGCTCTCCGGATTTGGCATCCAACGTGACGGAAGGATTTCGGACTTCCGCTCCGGATGCCGTCATTGCCCCGGCAAAGCTCCAGGTTACGCCATAGTCTTTGGATACCTGGCAGGCAATTCGGTCGGAGCGTCCCTCCGATTCGCCGGAAAGGTGAAACAGATAGAGATCGCCTTTTCGGTCGCATACCAACACGTTGTCACCGTGGTTGGCGACTTCCGGACTCAGCTTGCAGGTTTCCCAGGTGGTTCCCCCATCGGAAGACCGGTAGACGTAACGGGAGGCGGCGACAATGATGACCCGGGGATTTTTCCGATTGATTACGACACTCGGCTCATGCTCCGACTCACCCTCGGGCGTGAGTACGACATTGTTGAACTGCGCCGTGGCCGCACCCGGCGCGAAGACACTTGCGGTGAAAACGATCAGACCAAACAACGTACGGCGCATGCCTTCTCTGCTCATTCGGTTAACAGCGTTGATGAACACTTCCCCACATTATTATTATATGTATAGCGTGATGACTTCTGGATGAGCCAATAACCTAATAATAGGGCAAAATAACCAGAAATCCGGGGACTCGTCTTAATAGAATATCACACCTCCCTCCCAAGAAAGAAAAATTGTTACATTTAACGCATCGAACCTGCCTACCTGTAGTCAGCCCCGACAGGGGTTACCCGATTCGTTAGGTTTAATGTTTTGCGCGATGGAAAAAAAAGATCAAGACCCCAGCATGGTCGCTTTGTTCGTTAGGCACTGTCTGCTCTTTCGCTCGAAAGAAAGGCTCTTTCGTTTCTTCGGAGTTTTTGTTTGGGTAGATCTGTTTATCCTCTTATACGCCCTTACACAGCTTGTTTCGTCAGTTTGACGAAAAAATCGGCGCGATTACCCAATGTGTGGAATAAAGGGACAACCCCCTCGAATTGCGCAACTGGGGTATAGTTCCGTTTAACTGCTATTAGCGTCATTTCATCGACGAAATATGCAATTCGTCGATGGTTTCGACATGTTCCCAAGACCGGCGCATCCCTTTTGACGTAGGGTGTCAAACAATTAACCGAAACCGATCATGGTAAAGAAATTCTTATTTGGGCTTTCCCTCGCCGTTTTGGCCTGGGGATGCGATAGCGGCGAGAAGGAACGTCTCCGTTCGCAAGTTGATTCCTTGCGTCTGGAGCTTGAGACGAGTCAGCAAATGGCCCAGTCGTTACAAGAAGTTGGGGCACTGATCGACTCGATCGATGCAAGCCGCAACTTGCTCCGTACTGACGTGGTAGAAGGTACCAACTATACCAACTATGCTGCAAGGCTGAAAAACATTAACGAGCATATCCGTCAAACGGAAAGCCGGATCACTGAGCTCGAAGAATCGCTCAAGAACTCCAAGGGTGCTGCTTCGAATTATGCAGCCAGCATTAAGAGACTGCGTGCTGACCTCGAAGCGAGGACCCAGCAAGTAGCTGCCCTGGAACAGGAAGTTGAAAAGATGCGCGCAGAAAATGCGTCGCTCGCAAAGACGGTCAACGAAAGAGACTCCGTCCTCGTAGTGAAGGACGACCTGATTCAAATGAAGGAACAAGACATCGCAGCGCTTGAAACGCGGGTTGAAGAAATCAACACTGCCTCCCGCATGAGCCAGGCCGACCTCTACTTCGCTCAGGCTCAGGCTTTAGAAACTGCAGCATCGCGTACCAAATTCGCACCGCGCAAGAAGAAAGAAACTCAACGCGAAGCACTCGAGCTGTACAAGCTGTCGCTCTCGCTGGGTAAAGAAGAAGCTCAGACTCGTATCGATGAACTCACAAAAGAGCTTTCCTAATTCCTAATAATATAAGTCTTACCTGTAGCAAAGCCAGGCCCCGTTCCAGGGGCTTGGTTTTTTTGTGCCCGATTGAAAATGTGTACCTTGATGGAGGAATACTCAGGATACACATACAGAAACCAAAAATGCTTCCTCAAGCTAAAATTCTTCGGGTATTTCAGTTGATCGCGTTGCTGAAGGGCGGTGGAAGAACAGTGGGGCAACTGGCCAGCCACCTGGAGACAACGGAGCGTACCATCTATCGCTACTTCAAACTGCTGGAGGAGATCGGATTTATTATCGATCAGGATTTTAACGGCCGATATTTTGTCCATCGCGAAGAAGGAGAAAACCCGGATGACCAGTTCACGCTTGAAGAGGTTAGCATACTCCGGCAGCTCATTCAAAGCGGTGCGGCGGGCCACCCTCTCCAGGAGGATCTCTTGCGCAAACTGGCATTCCACTCCGAAGCGCGCGATCTCCCGGAACAGTTTCTGAAATTGCGCGTAGCCAAACTCTTCCGCAGAATCAATGAGGCCATCGAAAATAAGCGGCAGGTCGTGCTGAAGCACTACCACTCCGCCAACAGCCAGGAAATAACAGACCGGCTGGTTGAACCATTCCGGTTTGGCGAAGGGTTTCAGTCCGTTCAGGCACTCGACACCAAAGACAAACAGTGCAAGTATTTTAAGTTGGAACGCATCGGCGATGTCGTCGTACTCGACAAACCCTACAAATACGAAAAACTTCACGAGCGCACCAACACGGACGTGTTCGGCATGAGCGGCCGCCGCGAAACGTGGGTCACGCTTCGACTCAGTCTCCGTGCCTACGTACTCATGCGCGAAGAGTACCCGCTCACAATGCGATACCTCGAAAAGGATGAGTCAACCGAAACCCGCACGTATATCTTCAACGGCCCCACACTCAATTTCAAAGGCGTAGGGCGCTTCGTTATGGGACTGGCTGATGAGATCACTATCATCGGTCCCGCTGAATTCAAAGCGTATATTAAGGAGAAGCTGAAGCAGCAGACGCTCTTGAAGTGACGCACCTATGTGCCCTATGTGGTTCAAAAAAATCTTGAACCACATAGACCACATAGATTCACATAGGGCACATAGAGGTGGAATCCGCGCATTAACCCAATGAAATACGTCATGCAGTTCAAACAATTTTCCATCCGTCACGATCGCGTGGCGATGAAGGTCGGGATGGATGGCGTGTTGCTGGGTGCATGGACATCCGTAGAAAATGTTAAAACGATACTGGATGTAGGAACAGGATCTGGTGTCATCGCCCTTATGCTCGCGCAGCGCACCACGGATTCGGTACGCGTCGACGCCGTTGAGATCTCTGACGACGCACACCAGGCCGCGGAAAATTTTAGTGCATCACCCTGGAACGACAGACTGCGCGCGTACCAATCATCTGTCCAGGAACTGGAAGTAGAGGAACCTTACGACCTGATCGTGACCAATCCTCCCTACTACGTCGACGCGCTGAAACCTCCCGACCCCAGGCGCGAAAGAGCGCGCCACGATCGGTCGCTGCGCCATGATGAGATCGTAGCAGCGGCGAACCGATTGCTTAGCACCCACGGACGGCTTAGCATCATTCTCCCTCACGCCGAATCAAAATCCTTCGAAACCCTGGCCGCCCGGCAGGGCTTCTATTGCTCACGGGTATGCGAGGTTCAATCAAAACCTAACAAGCCGCCCATCCGCCGCCTGATGGAATTCGAAAGGACCCCCTACCCAACCCGCCGTTCATCCCTCTGTCTGTTTGACATCAGCGGTGAACCTTCCGCCGAATACCGTTCACTTACAGCCGATTTTTATCTTAACTTCTAGAGCCAGTAAGAAAAACGCTTGTTTAAACACGCATTTTTACTACTTTAGGGTAGTAAAATCCAAACAACTCATATGAAAAAAACGAAATTCTTACTGATTGCGCTGCTAGTTTCGGGCACTGCATTCGCTCAAACCACCTGGACTATTGACAAGGCTCACTCCAAGATCGGTTTCAACGTAATTCACATGGCGATTTCGGAAGTAGAAGGTGAGTTCACCGACTTCGACGCCAAGGTGGTCAGCACGTCCGACGACTTCCACAATGCCGACGTAGAATTCACTGCAAAGGTCGCTTCCATCGACACGGAGAACGAGCGCCGCGACAATCACCTTAAGTCGGACGACTTCTTCAATGCTGAAAAGTTTCCTGAAATCAAGTTCAAGGGCAAGCTCGTTAAGGAAGGCAACAATTATAAACTCAAGGGCGACTTCACCATGCGCGACGTTACCAAACCTGTAACCTTTGACGTCACCTACGGCGGCACAATCGACACGGGCCGCGGTATGAAAGCCGGATTCAAAGTCACCGGCACGATCAACCGCAAGGATTACAACCTTAAGTGGGATAGCCGTCTGGCCGGTGGTGAGCTCGTTGTGTCTGACGATGTAGACATCGTCTGCAAGATTGAAATGAACAAAGCCTAATGGCTCAGAAAATATTAAGCCCCCGGAGTAATCCGGGGGCATTTTCCTATTCATGAAGATTGAAGACGAAATAAAACAGAAGGCTTTCCACAGCATCCACCAGAAAGCGGTGGTGAACCTTATCTATACGTCTAACTGGCTGCTCGGTGCTCAGCAAAAATTTCTTTCCCTGTTCGGTATTACCACCCAGCAGTTCAACATCCTCCGCATCCTGCGCGGTCAGCATCCTAACGGAGTTTCTGCAACTACCATCAAGGCGCGTATGCTGGACAAAAACTCCGACGTCTCACGATTACTCAACCGACTTGTCAAGAAAGAACTGATCATTAAGAAATCCTGCCCCTCCGACAAACGCGCTACCGACATCTTTATCACCGAGCGCGGCCTAAAAGTCCTGGACGAAATCAACAAGGAACGCCACAAAATCGACAACGTGCTTTGTCTTACCGATGCCGAAGCGGAACTGTTGAGTGACTTGCTGGATAAAGCGAGAGGTACTACACCTTCTCCAATTCCTCTCTCACAAAATCCATAAGCTCCCTTATATACTCTCTGCTAAAGTCGAACCGAATCCCAGCAGCCGCATAGACCTCGGGAATGCTTTTCGTATACCCCAAAGAAAGGGCCCGACGATAGCCCGCGAGTCCTTCTGCCCTGTTGCGGCGGAAGTTGCGCCATACAGCGATGGCACCGAGTTGGGCCATGCCGTATTCAATATAATAGAAGGGCACCTCGTAAAGGTGAAGTTGTTTTTGCCACAGGTAGTCGCGCTCTTTCTCCAGTCCACTCCAGTCCGTAACACGGTCTGAAAATCTCTGGAATATTTCGTTCCATGCCACACGCCGTTTTTCCAGCGAATGCGTAGGATGTTCGTATATCCAATGCTGAAATTGATCGATGGTAGCTACCCATGGCAGGGTTTCGATAATGTCTTCCAGGTGTTCGCGCCGCGCACGCTTGAGTTCCGCCTCGTCTTCGAAGAAGACGTCCCAATGATCCATTGAGAGCAACTCCATCGACATGGAGGCAAGCTCCGCCACTTCCGACGGTGTCGACTTGAAATCGTTAAGTTCAAGTTCGCGCGTGAGAAAATTGTGTATGGCGTGTCCACCCTCGTGCATAATAGTGACCATATCGCGAAGGGTCGACGTGGCATTCATAAAGATGAAAGGAACACCAATCTCTGCCAGGGGATAATTGTATCCGCCCGGAGCCTTCCCTTTTCTCGACTCAAGATCGAGGTGTCCCATCTGACGCATGATCGCCAGGCAATCACCCAGGTACGGATCGAGACGTCGGAAAACCTCGATCGTTTTCTCCGTCAGCTCATTGCCGTTACCAAACGGTTTGAGTGGCGGACGAAGTTCAGGATCAACTGCCTTATCCCAGGGACGCAGCGCATCGACCTTGAGCGATTCTTTTCGTGCTTTCGCAAAATCATTGAGAATGGGTAGCGTCTCCATCTCGATAGCCTTGTGAAAGTCAAAGCAATCCTGCACGGTATAGTCGAAGCGACCCAGCGCCTTGAACATGTAGTCACGGAAGTTTTGGAATCCAGCGTTACGTGCTACCTGATGACGAAGCTCTACAAGTTTGGTGAACGAATCATTCAGCGCATCCTTGTCGGCCAGGCGTCGGGCAGCAATCTTTCGGAACACTTCTTCACGCACCTTGCGATCGGTAGACATCAGGTAGACTCCGGCCTGTTGCAGGGTCAATTCCTTGCCGTCCACTTCAACGGTCATGGCACCGGAGATCTGTCCGTACTTTTGAGTTTCCGTGTTAATCGCTGTGAACAACGGGACGTTTTCCTCGCGAAAGATTTCGATCTCTTTCCTCAGGTTGCGGATCATGATGTCGTAGCCCGGCAACTCGGCAACCTCCGAAAGAAATGGAGACTCGGCCGCCTTACGGTTGAGGCGATCCGACACAGGTGCGATTTTCGGTTGGATGTTTTCAATGAAATCCTGGTAGTGATTTCGGTACTCCTGGTTTTCCGTGTAGCACGTCATGCGGATATATCGCCATGCCAGGTCTTCGGAGATTACCGACTCAAGCTCACTTCTGTCGCGAAACCACTTTTTCAGGTCCTCCGCTGAGGGGAGTTCGCGTTCGAGAAGGGCGTCAAAGTATGGTTTCAGATCGTCCCAGGACGTGACTTTAAAATCTTCGGGGAGAAACTTGCGCTGCGGGCGCGTGATTTTCTCAGTTGTTTCCATTGCGCTGCGTTTTCAGTTCTAGTCGCAGCCCAAAAATAACTGGAATGCCCAACGTTTCTGAAAAAAAGCCGAATTATTGACCCTCAACGAAAGATTGCTTGACGTGGTCGACGAAGTCATTCCACTCTGCCTGCGATGGCGGACCATACCTGAACAGGTCGATCAGGTGATCAGCAAGCTGAGGCCTGAAGTTGAAAGCCCGTACGGTCGTGTCAAGTATTGACTTCTCACGGGCATTGACAGATCCGTCGAGGTAGGCGAGTACCATAAGGTCGTGCAGCAGACCCATTCTGTTGCCCAGTCCGTCAGGAATAAACATCGCGGCATCTTCGTCCCGGCTATCCAGCAGCGCGTCCACGCGTGATGCCTCTACAGCACGGGAGACAGCGATCTTGCGGATAACACGACGAGCCTTGTCGTTTACCGGACCGTCCACGCCAGCCATCCGGACCAGCGTTCGCATATGACCAAGTTCGTGATCAGGCAATGGTTTCATACCGTTGCAAAAAATTGCTTCACGCTCCTTCCTATAACAAAATCCCTTCCAGCTGTGCGTCGTGCCGGATAAAGCCGATGAACCTACACAAAACCCAGTTTTCTGGCCTATTTCGTGATTTTTTGACCCAAAATTGGCCGGGCGCAATTGCCAAAATGGGACGCTGCGTCCAATTTTTCGTCCCTATTCGATGTCACTCGGCAATTCGCTATTTGCTATCTTGATTGCCCCTAAAACCATTCATGCATGAAGCTACCCCTTAAACCTTCGATTGTTTTTCTATCCGCGCTCGCTATGTGCGGATGCAGCCGTGGAAGCGGCGACAGTGAGACCAAAGCGGCCGCCGATTCTGCAGCGGCATCCTTCGGCAGTATTGAGCGCCTGGATCCGTCACTAAATGCGATCATCGCTGAGGATGCCAGGATTGAGATCATCGCAGAAGGTCACACGTGGACGGAAGGGCCGCTATGGGTTCCCGCGCACAACATGTTGCTGTATTCCGACATACCGCCGAATAAGGTTTTCAAATGGACCGAATCTGGCGGGGTGGAAGAGTATCTTCATCCATCCGGCTACACAGGTACCGAGCCCTCGGGACGCGCTGAGCCCGGATCGAATGGACTGCTCCTCGACAAGGACGGACGACTCGTATTGTGTCAGCACGGCGACCGTTGCATCGCGGCAATGGATGCGCCGCTTGATGACCCGTCGCCAAAGTTCATCCCTCTCGTTTCGTCCTATCAAGGAAAAAAGTTGAATAGCCCCAACGACGCGGTGTTCGACCGCGCTGGCAACCTTTGGTTTACTGATCCTCCGTACGGACTTCCTCAAAACGTTGACGATCCCACAAAAGAACTTCCATATCAGGGCGTGTTCCGCGTAACGCCGAATGGTGAAGTACGGTTGTTGACGGATTCGATTACGCGTCCCAACGGAATTGCGCTAACGCCAGATGAGAAAAAACTCGTGGTTGCAAATTCCGACCCGGAAAAGGCAGTGTGGTACATCTACGATATCACTGCGGAAGGTAAGCTCACTAATGGGGGCATCCTTTATGATGCAACCGAAGACGCGAAAACGGCACCCGGCCTTCCTGATGGTTTTAAGTTCGACAGTCAGGGCAACTTATTCGCAAGTGGTCCGGGTGGCATCTGGATTTTCAATCCCGAAGGAAAGCTCATTGGAAAAATCCGAGTAAACGACCCGGCTTCAAACTGCGCACTTACGCCGGACGACAAGGTGTTGTTCATCACGAACGACGACCGGGTTCTTCGCGTTCGATTGCGCGAATAGCAGTAGATGGGGCCGCGACCATGTAGACATTGAACGCGCCGGAAAAAAATATCCAGGTACAGAAATGGGTCGCGGCCCTTTCCGTCTTCCTTTTGGTCGTCAAACTCTACGCCTGGCACCGAACGGGTTCTGTCGCCATTCTCGGTGACGCCCTTGAAACTATCATCAATGTGGTCGCAGGATTTCTCGGCTTGTACTCTCTCACGTTATCTGCCAAGCCACGGGATGAAGATCACCCATACGGTCATGGCAAGATCGAATACATCTCGGCGGGGATTGAAGGCACACTAATATTCATCGCTGGAATCTCTATTATTTACGAATCGATCCGATCGCTGCTCGTAGATTCCGATATCACGATGCTGGGGATGGGTCTTGCCCTCGTGTCGGTCAGTGCAGTTCTCAATTTCATTGCAGGTACGGTCTGCATCCGGATCGGGAAGAAGAACAGATCGCTTGCGCTGGTCTCCAGTGGTAAGCACCTGCACTCCGATTCGCTATCCACAGTCGGCATACTGGTCGGTCTTTTCTTTGTCTTGCTCACGGGCTACGAATGGATCGACAGCGCAATAGCAATTGTATTCAGCATTTGGTTATTGTACACCGGTGTTGTCATCGTTCGCCGTTCTATCGCAGGGATCATGGATGAACGTGACCAGACCCTACTGCAGGAAGTTGTCAGGACCGCGAATGCAAACCGCAGGGCTTCATGGGTCGATCTTCACAATGTGCGTTTCATCAAGTATGGACGTGTGTTGCACCTGGATGCGCACCTAACAGTGCCGTGGTATTTCAATATCCGTGAAGCGCATGAGGAAGTGGAAGCGTTTCACCGGCTCATGCGAGCGCGGTTCGACGTGCCGTTGGAATTTTTCATCCATGTAGATGCGTGTGTGGAGAACTCCTGTCCGATTTGCATCAAGTCAGATTGTCCTGTTCGTCGTCATCCGTTCGAACGGAAGATCGTGTGGACGTTGGACAATATTACCGAGGACAGCAAGCATGCATTGAGAAAGACCGAGGATTGACGGCGCAAAGGCTATCCTATTTCGATAATGACGTCGTCAGTGAGGGGATGACCGACGCAGGTAAGGACGTAGCCTTCGGCCCGTTCGGACGCGGAGAGGCCTTCTTCTTCATCGAGGCGAACCTTTCCTGAAATGGCTTTTCCACGGCAAGCCGTACAGAGTCCACTTTGACAGGAGTAGGGCAAATCTATGCCGGCGTCGAGCGCAGTCTCCAGGATTGCCTTGTGCGGCGGAACCATGATTTTGTATTCTTCACCGTCGAACCTGATCGTCACCTCGCGCTCCACAAGTTCCTCTTCCTCTCCTTCCTTCTTTGCGGGTTTATCGATCGTGCCCTGAACAAAGCTTTCCTTCCGGATTTGTTCCGCGGGTATTGAGTATGCGCCAAGCAACGATTCGACGTTCTTCATCATGCCTTCTGGTCCGCACATCAGGTAGAGCGTATTGCGCACACCCCAATCGGGAATCCTCTCGAACAGCTTCTTCAACATCTCCGGATTGAGAAGACCCGAGTATCCCTGCCAGTTCATAGGCGCTGTGTCCAGGATGTGGATGACATGGAGGCGTCCCTGATATTGCTTTTCCCACCGATCCAGTTCGTCCTTGAAGATTACACTGTCGATATCGCGGTTGCAGTAGATGAGTGAGACAATGCTCTCCGGCTCCTGGGTGAGTATTGCCTTCGTGAGTGACAACATCGGGGTAATTCCGGATCCACCGGCAAACATCACCACGTGACGACGGTTTGTTGGCGCGTAGTCGAGGGTAAAATTCCCAACTGCTGCCATGACTTTCAGTTTGTCACCTACGCGAAGGTTGTCGGCAAGCCAGTTCGACATGAGGCCGTTCTCGACGCGCTTTACGGTAACCGCAGGGAACTCATCCGTGTACGGCGAGGTGCAGAGCGAATATGCCCTCCGGATTTCTTTGCCCTGGATAGGAACGATCAGCGTCAGGAACTGCCCGGGTTTATAGACAAGGGGTCCGGAAGGAGGCGTATCAAACACAATCGTTATCGTATCGCGGGTTTCCTGGATGATCGACTTAACCGTGAGATCCAGATATTGCGGCGCACTGTGCGTTGCCTCCTTTGCAGGCTGAGGTTTAGACTTTTTGAAGAAATTAAATGCCATGGCTGACCATACCTTTATAACACAGGGCACAAGCATTGTGGTGCCCGGAAGGCCGCACAAAAGTACAATCTTTCAATTTTCCGGCCATACGGTAATTTCCTTAATTTAGCGCGGTAAAATCCTCGAACTGTGCCGCTGACGCCCTTAACTGCGATTTCTCCCATCGATGGTCGATACTTCCGGTCGGTCCAGTCTTTGTCGCAATACTTTTCGGAATACGGATTAATCCGCTACCGGATTCAAATCGAGATTGAATACCTCATTGCCCTTTCGGCAATCATTCCCGAGATGATGGACTTTCCGGTGCACAAGCTCAATGAGCTCAGGCACATCTACAAGGACTTCTCGGAAGCTGATGCTGAAGAAGTGAAGCAAATCGAAGCAGAAACCAACCACGATGTAAAGGCCGTCGAGTACTTCATCAAAAAGCGCTTTGACGACCCCTTGCTTGAACCCTTTCGGGAATACATTCATTTTGGACTCACTTCGCAGGACATTAACAATACGGCAATTCCATTGCTGGTGCGCGACTTCATGCAACGGGAATATCAGCCGCAGTTGCAAAGCCTGATCAGCCGCATCAGCCAGATGTCGAAACAATGGCAGGATGTCCCTATGCTTGCCTATACGCATGGGCAGCCCGCTTCTCCCACCCGCATGGGAAAAGAACTCATGGTCTTTGTCTCGCGTCTCGAAAAGCAAATGAACCTGCTGAAAACGATTCCTTTTTCAGCCAAGTTTGGAGGCGCAACGGGAAACTTTAATGCGCATCATGTCGCTTATCCTGAAGTCGACTGGAACAAATTTGCGGACGAGTTCTGCAAGCACCTTGGATTAAGCCGGAGTATTCCCACTACGCAAATCGAACACTACGACAACCTTGCGGCATTGTTCGATAACCTGAAACGGATCAACACAATCTTCATCGACTTCAGCCGGGATATATGGCAGTACATCTCCATGAACTATTTCAAGATGAAGATTTCGGACAACGAGGTGGGCTCCTCCGCAATGCCGCACAAGGTGAATCCCATCGACTTCGAAAACGCGGAAGGGAACCTGGGCTTCGCCAATGCCATCTTTAACTTCATGTCGTCAAAGTTGCCTGTCTCCAGGCTGCAACGCGACTTGACAGACTCAACGGTGCTGCGCAACGTGGGCGTTCCTCTCGCGCATAGCATAATTGCATTTAAGTCTCTAGAGCGGGGTATCCGCAAGCTGGAAATCAACGAAGAAAAAATCCGCGGGGATCTGGAAGACAATTGGGTTGTTATCGCAGAGGCTATCCAAACCATCCTTCGGAAGGAAGGCTTCTCGAATCCCTATGAAACGCTAAAGGCGCTGACCCGGACCAATGAGAAGATCACCCGGGAGACCATTCACAATTTCATCGACTCACTGGACATCAAACCCGGGCTAAAGACGCGGCTAAAACAGATCACACCTTTCAACTACACAGGGGTCTGAATCCTTAGTCTTCTTCGTCCTGCACATACAGTGGCGTCCCCGTTGCGAAATCGTATAACGTCAATCTCCTGAGGTCGTAGTACGCCTGCCAGAACGATTGAAGCGCCAGGATGTAGCTTCGCTTGGCATCGTCCTTTTCCGTCAACGCAATGTTCAGGTTTGTGATATCGATCCTCCCGATGAGGTATCGGTTCTGTGCAACGTTATAACGCTCTGCTGCAACTTCGTCAGCCTTCCTCGAAATCTCGATCTGCAACCGCAGCATTTCAAATTGTCGAACCTGCGTGAGGATTTCTTGTTCGAAGTTGACCTCGTCCTGTGCGATCACATAGTCCGTATATTCCTTGTTAGCTACCGCTGTACGCAGTCTCGCTTTATTCCGTCCCCAGTCGAGTACAGGTACGTTGAAACCAATATTAAAGCGTTGCTGTCTGAGCGGGTCGTGATAGATGTCGGAAAGCGCGGAACCGGAGTTGTTGAGACCATACGATGCAGTAAGCGTTGCATCGAATCGGTCTCCCTTCGCATTCGCCACCTGACTTTCCGCCTCGAGCCGTCGTCGCTCGAATGCAATAAAGTCGGCCCTGTTTGCCCTCGCTCGTTCCAGCGCTTCTTCCAGTGAAATGTCAAATTGTGGGATCTCTTCCGGTAGAACAAGCTCAAACTGTTCTGCATCGTTCATTCCTACAAACGATCGCAGCCTGAGTCGGTTTGTCTCAAGGTCGAGTTTGGCTTGTGCAACATCCTGACGTGAACGCAAAAGTTGAAGCTCGACCTGCAGCAGTTTATCCTGGGATGTAGTTCCGATATTGTATCGGCCCTGCTCGATCTTGTAAATGGTATCGTTATTCGCGAGGTTAAACTCCGCGATCTGAAGGTTGATCTGGGATGTCATGACCGCAAAGAACCTCGTGACAGCTTCCCGCGAAATAAATTCCATTTCCTCCACGTATTCACGGCGCGATTCTTCGTAACGCAGCGGCTCGATCATCCGGTCCCAGCGAAGCTGGTTAAAAGAAAACAGTGGTTGATCAAGGCGAATGTTCATGGGAACACCACTCCAGTTCACGACATCCCGTTCAATGTCGTCGACCACGAACACGGACGTGTTCATTGAGATCACACCTCCCGTCCACGGTATGGGCTGCTGGAGGCCAAGCGTCAGCGCGGAGTTTGTTTGCTGTCGGGACCGGAATTCAATGGACCCGTCAGGTTGTGTTACCGGCGTAAAATCCTGGCTGTAGTTGGGAAAGTTGCCACTCAAACGGAGTTGAGGGTTGTAATTGGACTTATAGTAACGATAAGTCCAGTACAGATTTTCCTTACGCGTTTCCGCCTGTTTGGATCGTGGCGATTGCGCCCGGGCCATCAATACAACATCATCCAGCGTCAGTCGGCGCACCTGCGCATGACTGTTTTGCCACGCAGACAAAAAGATTCCGGCGGCAAGAAAAAAGCAAGCCTTCTTATTCATAGCGTAGTGAGGTAATGGGATCCTGACTTGCGGCTTTTCGTGCGGGAGCGATTCCAAAGATGAGTCCCACAGTAGCCGCAACACCAAAGGATACAACTATTGACATAAAACTGATAACGGTAGGGATTTCGGCAACATAAGAGATCAGATAGGCAAGGCCAACGCCGAGAAAGACTCCGATGAGACCTCCAGACACGCTGATCATCACCGCTTCAAAGAGGAACTGCTGCGTAATGTCAGACTTCTTTGCGCCGATGGACAGTCTGAGTCCGATCTCCTTAATGCGTTCGAGAACCGAAGCCAGCATAATGTTCATAATGCCGATCCCTCCTACGAGCAGGGAAATGCCGGCGATGGCACCCAACACGTAGTTGAAAATATCATTTGTGCGTTGCTGTTGTTTGAGCAGCAGTTCCGGAATTTCGATCTCGTAGTCAACGACACCGTAATGTCTTCTTTCCAGCAGACGCGAAAGGATTTCTGCTGTAGTTTGAAGATATGGCGTCTCGGCCACCTGGATCACGAGCCTATCAAGCTGATGGTAGTTAGTGGGCGTTGTCGACTCCTCCGGCTCAGTACCCTGAACAACCACTTGTCCTCGGCTATACTGTGTGGGGTTGCTAGCCCGTGAGAGTTGCGAACGCGTCACAAGGTCGCGATTCTCATATCGAATGAGCATCGTCTGCAGGGGCGTATACACGTCCATGTTGTAGTCGCGAATGCCCAGCTTGGCAATGCTCGTTTGGGAGACGAGACGTTCGCGCATGACGCCCACGATGGTAAGCCAGTGCGGACCTACTTTGATCGCCTTACCCAATGGATCCTCCGTTGGGAAAAATTTGCTCTTGATGGAATTTCCAATGATGCATACCGGTGATCCATTGATGAGCTCTTCTTCCAGAAACATTCGGCCTTCGGAAAGTGAAAAGTCGAACATCTCGAAGTAGACTGGATCCACGCCGACGAGTTTCGCCGATCGGCGAATGCCGCTCTTGATGATAAATGTTTCGAGGAGGATCTCCGGACTGACCTTGCTGACGACGGGAATGTTTGCGCGAATGCTGTTTACGTCACGCATCGTAAGGCCCGGCGAAAATTTCTTCTTTTCTCTCGCCGCGGTTTCTTCGATCTTCTCTTCGCGCTGTTCAACTATCGGCTTGACGACGATGTTGTTTACGCCGACAAGTCGAATTTGTTCGAGGATTTCCTGTTGAGCGCCGTTTCCAATGGCGAGCATTGCGATAACGGCAGCCACACCGAAGATGATACCCAACGCAGTGAGAAGCGACCGCATTTTATTGGACAATACGGCGTCAACTGCGATATACAGGTTTGCCAGCAACCGCTCTTTCATGGCCGCGTCGCGTTCCTTGTCGAATCCGTTCTGGCTACACCGGTGCGCGCCCCATCCGGGCGGCGGGATCTTCCACGTCGTTCATCCGGAGGAGGCGTTCCTCCCCCATCGAGGAGTCGAGGGGCCTGGATTTCAGGAGTTTCTTCTACAGGCTTTCGTCTCTTTCCATTCATCTCCGGAAGGAGATCAATAGATTCATTCTCCATGCCGGTCGGAACAGAGAGATAAACTCTGTCTCCTTCGGAAAGTCCTGCAAGTATTACAGCATCGTTAGCGTTGGTTAATCCTACCATAACCTCCTTCTTGCGCGTGTCAAGTCCCTGACGAAGGTACACATAGGTGATCGAGTCGTACTGGTTATGGAGACACTCAAGGGGTACAAACAGCGCATCTTCCAGCATTGCCGTGACGATCTTATTTGATGTGGTCATCGCAGGCCGCAGGCTCGGGTCCGTGCCGTTGATGGCAATGTCGACCTGGAATACTTTGGCGTCACTGTTCGGTCGCTGTTCTCCAACATTTGCAACGCGCGTAACTACGCCAGTGAGTTTCTTTTCAGGGTAGGCGTCGAGTCCAATCTCTACCGGCTGCCCAACCTTCACCTTTCGAACGTCCACTTCATTTACAAATGTCTTCGACATCATCTGGCTGAGATCAGGGAGTGTCGCTACCGTAGGATCCCATGTGTTGATTTGTGATCCTGCCTTGATCGGTTTGTTGTCCCAGCCTTTAGTGTAAATCACCATGCCATCTTCCGGTGCGAGGATGGTGAACGCCGATGCGAGGCGTTGGATTGCCTCAAATTCGTTTTGGGCCTTTCGCAATTCCGTGTACTGTTCCCGCATGCGCTCGGCGTTCTGGCGTTTCTTGATCTTGTAGTTCTCAAGCGCCTGGGCGTATTCGCGCTCTGCTCGCGCGAGATTAATTTCTGCCTGCTTGATCGTTGCGGGTGGCTCATACTGCGATTGTTCGAGAACAATACGCTTTTCCTCAACTGCGTATTTCAGATTGATGAGTTCATCGCGTGCTTGTCGCAATTGAAGCGTGGTGTCGAGTTCGGTTTGTACGAACTCAGCCTGTTCCCGCTCGAGTGCCAGCTGCTTTTCATCGAAACGATTCTGGAATTCTGAGCGGTCGAGGGAAGCAACCCAATCGCCCTTTTTAACTATTGTTCCTTCATCAACAATAGCCTGGATCGTGACGTTGAAGATTCTGAAGTCGCGAAGCGCAGCTGGCCCCTGTATCTTGACGGAATTTTTTGCTTCGAGCTCGCCTGTGGTCTCGATCTCTACCTTGAATGGCCCTCTCCTGACGGTCGTGAGGATTTCGACATTGGCATTCTTGCTTCCTCCCCTAAACAGAAAATAGGCCGCCAACGCAGCAGCCGCTACCACCAACAAAATGATAAGGTTTCTCTTGCCCATGACGCCTTAATTTGCACACGCACACCCACACTGACCCGGGTGGTTATCTGGTGGGTATGCAATAGGAACGAGGGGATTTGAAACGACGAAATAACAAATATTGCACTAACCCTGAATCAAAGGTAGGCAAATCCCCGGCCAACGCGAAGCCATTGGAATAATCTTAACCCCCGCAGTGTAAGGGTTTGGTCCGACTGTATGTCGGGACGAGCCGCGACTTATTGGTCGGGACCTTTCTTCAAGACGATCTTTGAGAGTGCGGTTTGTCGATCCGTTTTTCCTTCGTTATAGGCCTTGAGATCCGATCCCTGGATCGAAAGTTCCAGCGTTGACGGTATTTTGCATTGATAGCATTGGGTGAGGGCCACATTGAAGACCAGTTGTTCGTTATCGCCAAGGCTCTTCAACGTTCGGCCATACTCCAGAATGTTTTCCTTAAGTTCCGATTCGAACTTTGGATAGAGCTCTTTCACTTTCGTGTCGCGTTCCTGCTGGTTGACGTCCTTCAGTCCGACAGTCGGCATGTCGTATGTGCTGTTGAAGGTGCGGTTTGCGGAGAACACACGCATGTAATAGACCACGCCGAAATTTTTCATCCGTTCATACGGAATCGTGCCATCAACAAAAAAAGTGGTGGATAGATCCGGGCGGTACAGTCTGCTGAAGATAGTGGAGAGAAGCTCCAGGTCGGGCTCTACCTCACCGGTGACTTCAGCTTTCGTAACCTTGATCCGCTTCACGAACTCTTCGCGGCTCATGCGGGCATTCCGCAATGCGTTTATATCATCCGTGGTAGCTTCCACCGACAACAGCATCCGGCTCGGAGCGGACACAAGCGAACCTACCCACGCGCGGGGTTGATCACCCCGGTTCGTAATGACGACCTTTTCACCGGAGGGCAGCTGACTCAGCAGCGGTCCATAGTCGGCCAGGAAATCACGTGCCGCCTCGATGATTCGATCATTAGAAACGTCACGCAGGCTGTCGAGGTTGAGTTGTTGCCGATCCTTGAGCCTCCACTCATCGCCTTCCCCTTGCCCAGCCGGAAACGGCCGGCGAACGACACCGCCGCCGACACTCTGGACTTCATAGCCTCTGCTCGGATACACCAGTGCGATGGGCGTTGTATAGTCTGCGGGCAGCGCAAAGGTAACGCCGACACCCGCCTGGTACGATCCGGTAATACTGAGAGGGAAGAACATGCGATTCCCTTCCATCTTTTGCTGGATGAGGGTTACCAGGACGTTTTCTGCAACACGCAGGTCGCGATTCATTCGATCCTGGTTGACACCCTGCGCCAGTGATCCCTGGGCGATAAAGATCGTTAAGGCGATGATGAATAATATGCGTGACATGGGATTCGTGTCTCAAAAATTAGTTTCTTATCACCGGTACTGTCGTATTGGAAATCAGGCTTGCGAGAATTTGCTCCGTTTCCTGCCGATACATGTCAGTATTCTGCTGCAGGTCGTTCAACCTCGCCTGAAGGATCATGAGATCATCTTCGCGTTGCTGCTGAAGGTACTTGGCGAAGTCGACAAGCAGCTCTTCGAGCTGTTGCCTCTGTTCTTCTGACGTCATTTTGTAATAGTCCTTGATCATCTGAAGGTTTTCCGCCTGCAGCGTCGACACGTAGTCGCTGATCTGCTTTTCCGATGCGGAGGCAGCCTTCATCACAAGTTGATCGATCCGCGAGGAGCTTTCTTTAAGGCTTTCACTCATGGTAGTGGCAAATGCCTCCTGTGATTTCCTCCACTCCGATTGCAACGTTGCGTTGTTTTCAGCAAGCTTTGCATCGACAATGTTATGGACATCCGTTACACCAAGGGACGGCGCTCCCTCAGGCGTTGGACGCTGAGGTCCGAAGCTGAGTCTGATTTCGTTGTCGGATGCAGTCACCTGCACACCTGTCAGCTTGCCTACCACCATCAGGAGAACTAGCGATGCAGCTATGGCCAATACAGTACGCAGGACAGGTGAAGACAAGTCGAAGAACCTCGGGCGGCTGTCAATTACCAAAGGCGGAGCGATGACTTCCTTGTCGCGCACCAAACCCATAATGTCGCGTACAGCTTTCAGCTCTTCCAGCTCTCGCCTTGCTTCTTCGGAACTTGCCAGGTAGCGCTCTACCTTTTCTTTGGCTGATCCATCGAGCTCTCCGTACAGGTACGCAATCAGCGTTCCTTCATCAGGTTTATAGCTCATAATTTATAGTGTCTTTGTTGATGTTTTGCTTTTCCAATATTCGTTTCAGGCTTTCCAGTCCATAGTACATTCTGGACTTCACCGTATTCTCTGAAATATTCAGCACCTCCGCAATTTCTCTGAACTTCAGACCTTCGTACTCCTTCATGATCACCACCGCGCGCTGATCTTCATTGATGGCCATCAGGGCAGCGTGCAGGATGTCGGCCACTTCGTTACGCTGATACTGCCGGTCCGGGTCATCTGTTCGGTTCCTTGACATCTCCCATCGCGGCGACTGCTCAGACTCGACATTCCAAACCTTGTCGACCGGCGTTGACCGGTTGGTTTGTCTTCTTCGAATTTCCTCCCGGCAGTAGTTCATCGCGATTTTGTACAGCCACGCTTTGAACTTACCGAGATCCTGCAACGATGGCAGGTTGCGGCACATGGATATGAAGGTCTTTTGTGCCACCTCCATGGCAAGGTCGTGGTCCAGAAAGAACTTGAAACCGAAATTGTATATGCGTTTGTACCATAACTGGACGAGTTTGCCCTGGGCATTCTGGTCCCCCTTTGCCGCGCGCTGCAACAGAGCGTCCGAATGCATCATGGGTGTGTCCTGTAAAGTCTCTGCATGCATGACCGGTCTCAAATCCCCTTGTTTCGCGCGATTTTTCACCATAAAGATGCCCAATGGTAACGAATAGTTTTAGGCCTCGAACCATTTTTTGGCGCCCCTGGCGGCCTCATTATGCTATCTTTGCCGATCTGGAATGAAAAAACTGATCTCCTGGTTGATTCGGTTTGTACCGCGCAAATACCTGCAGCGTGTGGCTGCTCCGGGTATGCGGATGGTAGCCCTGTTCTACGTAGGAGACCGTGTTATGTGTCCGGTATGCTCCCGACGCTACCGCAAATTTCTGCCGTACGGCCGTATCAATCCGAGGCCCAATGCGCTTTGTCCCGGGTGCCTTTCACTGGAACGCCACCGGCTCATTTGGCTGTATCTGCAAGAAACAACCGATTTTTTCAAACGTCCCCAGCAAGTACTGCACTTTGCGCCTGAAGCCTGTTTCGTCGACCGCTTTCGTGCTGTTCACGGCGAGGGATACGTGACGGCCGACATTGAGTCGCCTCTCGCTCAACTCAAGATCGACATCCACAAGATACCGCTCCCCGACAACTCGTTTGACGTGGTGCTGTGCAATCACGTGCTCGAACATGTCGACGATGATATTAAAGCAATGCGCGAATTGCATCGCGTACTCAAGCCCGGAGGGTTTGCCATCTTGCAGGTTCCCTTTTTTAGTCCTATTCCTGAATCTACTGTCGCCGATCCCTCCGTAACACATCCCGCCGAACGTGAAAGGCTGTACGGCCAGAGTGATCACGTTCGTCGATATGGAAGAGACTATCCTTCACGCATTGCTTCGGCCGGATTTGTTCCGGTCGTCGATGATTTTGTGGACAGACTATCGGAAGACGTGAGGAACAGACACGCGTTGGTAAAGGGAGAACTTATTTACGTTGGAAAGAAAGCGCGCCCTATGTGACCCATGTATCGCTCTATGTGTTCCACGTGTCTTTCTATGTGCTCTATGTGTTTCAAAAAATCCTTCACACTCTTTCGAACCACCTGGGACACATAGGGTGTTGACATTTCATTATGTCGGTTTTTACTCCTATACTTATCCCATGTCCCCAAGAGAAATAGATACCCCTTGCATTCTCATAGACCTTGACAGAGTCGAGGCGAACATCAATCGATTACAAAAGTACCTCGATGAACACCGCATCGCAAACCGACCCCACATCAAGACACACAAGCTCCCACAGATCGCGCGCATGCAAATGGACGCGGGTGCTGTTGGGTTAACCTGCCAGAAGCTTGGTGAAGCCGAGGTGATGGCAGACGCAGGGTTCGACGACATTCTCATCACGTATAACATACTTGGAGAATCAAAACTTCACCGTCTCACCCAACTTGCAAAGCGCATCCGGCTTTGCGTTGCAGCTGATTCGGACGTCACCATTCATGGTCTTTCACAGGCTTGTGGATCTGCAGGTACAGAAGTGGGCGTGATGATTGAGTTCGAGTCAGGCAAACAACGATGCGGGGTACAAACACCTGAGGAAGCCCTCACCCTGGCACGACGCATCACATCGCTGCCCGGCCTGCGCTTTGAGGGACTGCTCACCTATCCGACAACAGAGCAGACTGTTCCGTTTGTCGACAAGGCACGAGCCTTGCTTAGAGCCGAGGGTATCGACATCCCCTGCGTCAGCGGCGGTGGTACACCGCGAATGTGGGAAGCCCATCGCTGGGCAGGAGTAAACGAACATCGCGCGGGTACTTATGTGTATGGCGACCGCAAGATTGTCAGTGCAGGCGCAATGACGTTTGATGAAGTCGCCATGCACGTGCTCACAACAGTCGTGAGCCGACCCACTGCCGACAGAGGCATTCTCGATGCAGGATCCAAAGTATTTTCTTCAGACACCCTCGAACTTGATGGCTTTGGTTACATACTTGAATATCCCGAAGCACGAATCTATGGTCAGTCCGAAGAACACGGCCATGTTGACTTCTCACGTTGCAGCTCTAAGCCGAAAGTCGGCGAGAAGGTGACCGTCGTTCCCAATCACGCATGCGTGGTCACGAATCTTGTCAATGAAGTTGTCTGCCTTAAGAATGGGAAGGTGTATGAGGTGTGGCCCGTTGCCGCGAGAGGGCTGGTTAGGTAGGGTGAAGGTAATCGGTGATCGGGCGGATATAGGTGATCGGTGGGATGTAGTAGAGACGCGCAATCTGCCCGTCTCTGCGATTCCAGCCTAATGGGGACACGCAGTCGGAATATCAATACGAATGTTGTCGATTGGTTAAAACAGTAGAGACGTAGCATGCTACGTCTCTACATGAACTATAATCTATTCGGGAACCGAGTGCCAACTGACCACTGCCTACTGTCCCTGCTTCTCCAGCACCTCCATCACCTCGCGCACAGCCTTCCGGCTGGCTTCGAGCAGCGCTTTTTCTTCGCTGTTGAGGTCTAGTTCGATGATCTTTTCGATACCGTTGCGGCCGAGGACAACGGGAACACCCAGGTAGCAATCTTTGATGCCGTATTCACCTTCCAGCTTTACGCAAACCGGAACAACTCTGCGCTGATCTTTTACAATCGCTTCTACCATCTGGGCTGCCGCTGAACCAGGTGCATACCATGCCGATGTACCCATCAGCTTCACGAGTTCGCCACCACCTACCTTTGTGCGCTCGAGGATAGCGGTGAGTTTGTCTTTGTCGATAAGCTCCGTAACCGGGATGCCAGCAACGGTTGTATAGCGCGGCAGAGGAACCATGGTATCACCATGTCCTCCAAGGAGCATAGCCTGAATGTCTTTCGGAGAAACGTTAAGCGCTTCGGCCAGAAACGCGCGATAGCGCGCTGTATCCAGAATGCCTGCCATTCCCATCACGCGCGTGCGTGGGAAACGGGATGTGATGTGAGCCTGGTAGGTCATCACGTCGAGCGGGTTAGACACCACGATAATGATGGCGTCCGGAGAATGACGGACAACGTTTTCGGTAACCGACTTCACAATGCCGGCGTTGGTGCCAATGAGGTCGTCGCGGCTCATGCCCGGCTTGCGCGGGAGGCCTGAAGTGATCACGACAACCGACGATCCTGCCGACTTTTCATAGTCGTTCGTGACGCCGATCGTGCGCGAATCATAGAGGTCGATGGGGGCCTTCTGCCATATGTCGAGGGACTTGCCTTCAGCAAGGCCTTCCTTGATGTCGACCAGTACTATTTCATTGGCGATCTCGCGGTATGCAAGTACGTCGGCGCAGGTTGCGCCCACATTACCAGCACCGACAACTGTAATTTTCATAGGTATTGCAGATTATTTAGGTAAAGCGGATACGGTTTTTTGAACCGGGCGCCAATTTAGGACAGGCTCAGGGAATATGGAAATTAATTTTGCAGCCGAAGGACGAGTACCCGCCGGGTTTGCTCGGTAACTTTAACGTTGTCGGAGATTCTGTAACCGACAATCCAGACAATCTCGCCTCCCGACTCCACCACCGTGACACCTTGCTTTGCGGGTCGGGAAACCTTCTCGTCAACGAGGAAATCACTCACCTTTTTATGGCGCTTCATGCCCAGCGGCACAAACCTATCGCCTTCGCGCCACCGCCGCCAAACCAGGGGAAAGGTGATCTTGTCCAGGTCTATCATCGCTACTGAGGGACGGCTTTGCACGTCCCTGCCTACATCCTGTACATCCAAAGTGAGGCTCTGTCCGGCGAGGTGTGCCTCACGTGCGCCTTCCGGGATCGATGTCTGGACTTCATTTTCTGAAGGCGGCGCTCCTACGATCAACTCATCACGGCCCACCGTAACCTGGTGCGTTGGCGATAAAAACACTGCACCCGGCTGATGCCGCTGTGCCATGGTTCGACACTGATCAAAGTTGAATCCGAGGTCTTTCAACAATTCCCAAAGCACAACCGATGCGTGAGGATCTTCAGACAATTCAGACAATCGAATATGAACGTGGGTGCCATCATGAAACATGTTTCGTGTGCTGAAATCCCGGAGATGGGCGCGCGCAAAACGTCGTGCCCCGCGAATACGGATCAACGTGTCTGAGAACGTTGTTTCCAGGTTAGGATTAATCTCCCGTAAAACCGGGATGACCTTATGACGTATCACATTGCGTTGATAGTCGTCCGTCGCGTTGGAAGCATCCTCACGCCATTGTAATGAAGCACCACGGGCAAACGCTTCCAGCTCGATACGGGAAGCAAATAGCATCGGTCGTACAAATCGATTCTTTTTGAGCGGTACGCCCGTCAACCCGTCGATGCCCGTACCTCGTGCGAGGTTAAGAAGGATGGTCTCGAGGGCGTCGTTCAGGTGGTGGGCAGTCGCGACATAGTCGTAGTGATGGTCACGAGCGACCTCCTCCAGCCAGGCGTTACGCAGATCGCGGGCAGCCATTTGGATGGATATGCCGCGGCTGCTTGCAACCTCCCTGGTTGAAAAGCGTGTCGCGTGGAAGGGCATGTCCAACTCGTTGGCAAGGCCCTGCACAAAGGATTCATCTCCATCAGAAGACTCTCCTCTCAGGCTGAAGTTACAGTGCGCCAGACCGGCAGTAAAGCCAGCCTGATGAAACAGGTAAGCCATCACGGTGGAGTCAAGTCCTCCGCTAACTGCCAGGAGTATCCGGTGTTCCTTTTCGAAGAGCTGGTTTTGACGTATGTGATTCAGAAATCGCTCCAGCATGGCCAAATGTACCAAAATACAGATGTGTGCGGCCCAAAATTTGCGCCCATTTCTATATTCACAACGAACGGTGTAGCTTGCACAATGATGAAGGCGGCCAACCATATACCTTTCCCCTCCCTTCGGGGTACTATCTGGATACTGGCCATCTTGTGCATGGCGACGATCACCGCCAATGGCCAGCAAAATGTCAAGCTCGAGCACGCCGACCAACTCAGTTTCGAACGGGATAAGGGATACCAAAAGCTTACCGGAAACGTAGTCTTTACTCAGAATCAAACGACGATCTATTGCGACTCTGCCTACCTGTACAAGGAAAAAAACTCGGTGGAAGCATTCGGACGGGTACGGATTACGGAAGGCGATTCTGTGACTGTAACGGGCCGAAGGCTTGAATACGACGGCAACACCAAGAGAGCACGGCTGAGGGACAATGTAGTGTTCGTCAAATTAGCAACAGCAACGCTGTATACGGACAGGCTGGACTACGACAGGCCGGCCAACATCGCTTATTACTTCGACGGCGGAAAACTCGTCGATTCCATCAACACACTAACCAGTGTACGCGGCTACTACGACGTTAACTCGAACATGGCCTCGTTTAAACGCGACGTCCATGTGGTGAATCCGGATTACACCATGACATCGGACAGCCTGCAGTACAACTCACGTACGAAGGTGGTTTACTTCAGAACACCCACGACAGCTGTCGACAAGGAGGGCCGTACATTTATTTATGAAGGTGGTGAATACGATACCAAGACCAAGCAATCAGACTTTACGGGAGGCGTGGCTGAATCACCAAGCTACCAACTCAGTGGCAACGAGTGGCGGCTGGACCGGGTCCGACAGCTGTACCAGGTGCGCGGCGATGTGGAAATGGTCTCGAAGGAAGAGAACCTTATCATTTACAGTGAGGCGGTCGACTACTACAAAGGCCAGGAAATAACGAAGGTGTACGACAAAGCCTGGGTTGCCAAGATCACGGACGACCAGGATACGCTTTTCATTACAGCCGATACCCTGGTATCCATCGATAGCGACATCCCTGAGAACAAACGGCTACTCGCCTATCACAATGTCAAAATCTACAAGAAGGACATGCAGGGCGTGGCTGACTCGTTGGTCTACATTGCCGCAGATTCGACTATTCATTTCTATCGCGACCCCGTCCTCTGGAACACCGGGAATCAGATGACGGCGGATTCGGTCCGCATGCTGATCGAGAACAATAACATCAGCAAGATTTTCCTCATTCGCAACGCGTTTGTCGTCTCACAGGACACGCTCAAAAACTTCAACCAGATCAAGGGCAGAGACATGACCGCCGACTTCAAGAACGGGAACATCCACCAGGTGATCGTAAGGGGAAATGGCGAAAGCCTCTACTTTGTGTTCGATGAAGATGATCTTAGCTTCACGGGGATAAATCGCATCGTCTGCAGCAACATCCTCATCAGATTCAGGGAGGGGCGCGTGTACGATCTGAATTTTTATGTACAGCCCGACGCCAGCTTTGTTCCGCCCCATGAACTCACCGAGGACATGAAAAGACTCAAGGGATTTTCGTGGAGAGAAGAGATCCGACCTGCAAAAGAGGATGTAGTTCCTGCTAAGAAAGTCGCCGCCGATACACGAAAATTGCCGTGAACGGCAACCAGACTATTTTATTGTCCTAAAAATGTAAAATATCGTAGCGTGATTATGACTTTAGCGCCTAAAGTGCTAAATTTTGTTACGCTACGATTTAGCTAACCTATGAAGGGCACCCTCCTGCTGATATGGTTGTGCGCGATTTGTTTTGAACTAACCGGACAGGCCTTAGAAATCACTGGTGTTCAGGATGCTTACAAAGGCAGCGTGGGTGATGTGGTACGGGCTCCTCTCAAATTTACGAACCACTCCGACAAGGCCATCACGGTATATCTGAGACGAACGGGGGGACAAATCGGCACCTCACAGAAAAGTTTCTTCTGCAAGGGCGGCCACTGTCTCGATGGTGCTGTTCAGGATATGATTCTGAGACTTGATCCCGGTCAAACGGTGTCTGACCTGGAGATTGCGCTCGAGGCGGGATTGGTCCCCGGCCTCAGTACCATGCGATACATGGCAGTTAACCGAACCAACCCGTCGGAAGTGCTTGAGTTCGACCTCAACTTTATTGTGGAGGAACGCCCCAGGCATTCGACTATCTATCACTCCCGGTATATAACGGTTCAGGACGTGTATCCGAACCCTGCTAACGACGCTTATGCCTACGTCGATTATCGAATCCTGGAAGACCAGGTGGCGGCCAGAATCGTCGTACACAGCGTTCTGGGCAACATCATGGGAGAATACGAGCTCCCGAGTTTTGAGAGCCAGGCCAAAATCATGACCGGGAACCTCAATCCGGGCATTTATTTTTGCACCCTCTACATCGACGGCGAGGCAGTGATGACGCGAAAGCTGATCGTCAGGCGTTGATTTCTTCCGAAGTACGCCTTTTCTGCCCCTTCCAACATCATTCACCTGAATCCCGGCCCCCGATTTTGCGTTTTACAGTACCGGCCGGAACCACTATATTTGCGGGCTTATGCGGAAAATTTTTGGTTTTTCACTGGTAGTTGTGGCCCTGATGCTTGCCGGCAGTTGCGGGCAGTTCAGGAAGATCGAAAAGAACCCCGACTGGCGGGTCAAGTACGAAGGTGCCATGGCCTACTATGCCAAGAAAGACTACTACAAGGCTGCCACGCTGTTTGAGCAGATCCTGCCCATTGTCCGCGGACTACCCGAGGGTGAAAAGGTGCAGTTTCACCTGGCCTATTGCCAGTATTACGAAAAAATGTACCTCTTGGCATCAGAGCAGTTCAAGACCTTCTATGAAACTTATGGCCGAAGCCCGATGGTAGAGGAAGCCCGCTTTATGAGCGCTTATTCCCTGTACGTCCACTCCCCGTCGTACAACCTCGATCAAAACAGCAGTGTCCAGGCGATGGCGGCCATGCAGGAGTTCCTGAATCGGTATCCAAACAGCAAGTTCCTCGACCAGGCTGTGAAGGCCATTGAGGACATGCAGCAAAAGCTTGAACGCAAGGGGTTCGAAAACGCCCGGCAGTATTACAAAATGCGGAACTACAAGGCCGCGATCGTAGCGCTCGGGAACTTCAAGCTGAACTTCCCCGACTCAAAGTATCTCGAGGAGGCACAGTTCCTCATCGTTGCGTCGCAGTATGAACTCGCTGAGCAAAGCATATACAGCCGTCAGGAAGAACGGTACAATGAAGTGATCGAGTTGTACAAGCAACTCGTCGACAAGTACCCGAACAGTGTCTATCTGCGCGAAGCAGAAAAGATGTATACTGACAGCCTCCAAAAACTGAGTAAATTCAAAAGTCAAAATAATTCCTAACCAAGAAAGCGTATGGCCATCCAATCGTCAATCGTAACCAGAGACGTCGACAAGCTTGCAGCCCCTACGGGCAACATATATGAGACTGTCGTGATCATATCGAAGCGCGCCAAGCAAATTGCCGTAAACCTTAAGGAAGAGCTGAACAATAAGCTCGCGGAATTTGCCACGACTGTCGACAATCTGGAAGAAGTGTTTGAAAACCGCGAACAGATTGAGATATCGAAGTTCTACGAACGCATGCCTAAGCCGACCAGCACAGCAACTGAAGAGTTCCTGGAAGGCAAGCTGAACTACCGCTACCGCAGCGAGCTGGACGAAGTCACAGAAAACTGAAGGCTCACCCGCCTGGGAGCATGAGCGTTCTGAATGGCAGAAAGATCGTTCTGGGTGTATGCGGAAGTATTGCCGCATACAAGGCCGCCGTGCTCACCCGGCTGTTCGTGAAGGCAGGCTGTTCCGTCCGCGTCGTGATGACCCGATCAGCCTTAGACTTCGTCGCGCCTCTCACTTTCTCAACGCTGTCAAAAAATCCGGTTGTCCACGAATTCATTCGCTCCGAAGACGGCGCGTGGAACAACCACGTTGAACTTGGCCTCTGGGCAGATGCGCTCGTGGTAGCGCCATGCAGCGCCAACAGTCTCGCCAAATTTGCCCACGGAATATGCGATAACCTTTTGACGGCAGTGTACCTCTCGGCCCGATGTCCTGTTTTTCTCGCTCCGGCGATGGACCTTGACATGCTGGCCCATCCGTCTACACAAAGCAACCTCGATCGCCTACGCTCTTTCGGTAATCACGTTATTGATACGGGTTACGGCGAGTTGGCCAGCGGCCTCACCGGCGACGGTCGCATGGCAGAACCCGAAGAGATTGTGCGTTACCTCGAAGATGCTCTGGCATTGGGAGAAAAACTTCGCGGAAAGCGTGCACTGGTTACCGCGGGACCTACACAAGAGGCTATTGATCCGGTTCGGTACATCGGTAACCGATCCTCGGGCAAGATGGGATTCGCCATCGCTGAGCGACTTGCACGGCTCGGGGCAAAGGTAAACCTCGTCACCGGCCCGACCAGTCTGCATACCAGCCACCCGAATATCAGCGTTACACAAGTGGTGTCGGCCCAGGAAATGTACGACGCCTGCGTGTCGGCCTTTCCGGAGACAGATATCGCGGTATTGGCAGCGGCAGTGGCAGATTATCGTCCCGCGGTGCAGCACGAACAGAAGATCAAAAAGAGCACAGATCAAACATCCCTTACCCTGGTGCCTACTAAAGACATTGCTGCCACGCTGGGGGGAATGAAAAAGAATGGTCAATTTGTAGTCGGGTTTGCGCTTGAGACGGACAATGAAAGGGCCAATGCCATCAGCAAGCTGTCGAGCAAGAACCTGGACATGATCGTTTTGAATTCGCTGCGCGATGAAGGTGCGGCGTTCGGTCATGATACGAATAAGGTGACCATCATCGACCGCGAACAGAACGAGACGAGCTTTGAACTAAAGAGCAAAAAAGAAGTTGCGGGGGATATCGTCAATGCTATCATTGAGAAGATCATGGATTAAGCTGGGCTTGTTCCTCGCGCTGACAGTTGCATCTGGCATCGCGTCAGCACAGGAACTGAACTGCATCGTGAATATCAACGCGACGCAAATTCCCACGTCTGACCGTGGAATCTTCGACGACATGAAGGCGTCGATAGAACAGTTCATGAATGGTCGCAAATGGACCAACGATGCCTTCAGAAATCACGAAAAGATCGACTGCAGCCTGCTGATCACAATCACCAAGATGCCGGCCATCGGCAACTTCAGTGCATCGGTACAAATCCAATCGGCAAGGCCGGTGTTCAACACGAACTATTCATCGCTGGTGTTCAATTTTGCCGATCGGGAATGGGAGTTCGAATACATTGAATCGCTCCCGCTTGAATACAACGATAACGCATTTACCAGCAACCTGACCTCTATGCTGGCCTTTTATGCGTACATCATTTTAGGATTTGATTACGACACGTTCAGCGAGTTGGGAGGCACACCCTACTTTCAACGCGCTCTTATGGTTGTGAACAACGCCCAGCAATCGCTTCGACCCGGATGGCAACAGCTGGGCAGCAACAGGAACCGGTATTGGCTGATCGAGAACATCATGAACCCGCAGATGCTGGAGTTGCGCAAGGCGATGTATTCTTACCATCGTCTCGGTTTGGACACCTTTACGAAAGACCCGGACAACAGCAGGCGAATTATCCTGGAGGGATTGCGGAAAATTCTGGAAATACGGGAAATCAATCCCAATGCGATCCTCCTTGTAAGCTTCCTTGACGCGAAGTCGAAGGAAGTCGCCAACGTTTTCTCCGATGGCAATATCCAGGTCCGCCGGGAAGCCTATGATGTGATCACGACCATCGACCCGACCAACAATGCGCTGTACGCCAAAATCCTCCAAAACTAGCCTTTCAAATAGTCTGGTTTACTCCTATTTTTGACTTGTACCCGTCGACGTGAGCAAGAAGCAAATCAGGATTTCGGGCGCCGACGAGGTAAAGAAACGGCTGCCCAACCTAACGAAGCGAAGCATTAACCTGGTGCTGCGCAACAACACGGTCGTATTCGGGATTTTGGATGAAGTTCGCGACGATCACGTTGTCGTTTCGAACATGAGAAAGAAGAAGATGAGTGTTGCGTTCGACTCTATTGCAGAGGCTTTTACCGATATCGATCCCTGATGCTCAAGCGCCTTACCATAAAAAATTATGCGCTGATCCGCTCACTGGAATTGGAGCCTGCGGCGGGACTCAACGTCATTACCGGAGAGACGGGCGCCGGAAAATCCATTGTGCTGGGAGCCATTGGGCTCCTCACCGGCAACCGTGCCGACACAAAGGTGCTATGGAATCCTGACGAGAAGTGCATTATTGAAGGCGTATTCGACGTCGCCCCCTATCGGATACGGGAGGTATTTGACCGCTACGAACTCGACTACGAAGATCTGACCGTGATTCGAAGGGAAATCAGTCCCACAGGAAAATCGCGCGCCTTCATTAACGACACACCGATAACGCTCGATGTGATGCGGTACATCGGCGGCCTCCTTCTCGACATCCACTCGCAAAACGAAAACTATTTGTCAGGCCAACTCGCTTACCAACTAAACCTTATCGACACCTATGCTGGAAATGAAAAGGTTCGGAAAGCGTATAGTTCTACCTGGAAAGAATATGTAGACGCGAAAAAGAACTACGAAGCGTTGTCAGAACAAGCGGCGACCATCCGCAAGGAGGAAGACTATATTCGCTTCCAACTTGACGAGCTCGCAAAGGCTGACCTACAGGAGGACGAACAATCATCCCTTGAAGCTGAGTCGCAGGTGATGGACCACGCCACTGAAATACGCGAGAAGGTGGCGCAGGCTACAAGCATTTTGTCAGAATCTGAATATTCTGTGTCAACCTCCATAACCACCGTTCGCAACCTGCTTCAAAGCATCTCATCATACAGCGAGGCGTATGCACAACTCCTGCAACGCATCGATAGTCTGCGAATAGAGTTGGATGACGTCGCTGAAGAGATCAAACGCATTGGTGAGCAAGTGGAATTTGATCCGGAACGCGCCGTCCTGGTTAAGGAACGTCTTGATCTCATCTACCGACTTCAGAAAAAGCATGGCGTGCAAACTGTTGGCGAGCTGATCGAGCTGCGGCAAAAATTGCAGCAACAAGCCGACCAGGCAACGAACCTGGACGCCGAACTCGCCGAAGCAAAGGCAAAACTGGAAACCGCTACACAAGCCCTTCGCACACGCGCCTCGGAGTTGTCGGCAACGCGAAAAAAAGTATTTGCCGAGCTTACGAAGGAACTCACAACCTTGCTGGCTGAATTGGGAATACCTGCCGCACGACTGGAGATTGCGCACCGCGGGAAGGAACCGGACGCGTCCGGCAGCGATCATGTCGATTTGTTATTCAGCGCCAACAAGGGCATTGCTCCAAGACCGCTTGCGCAGGTCGCCTCAGGTGGAGAGTTTTCGCGTCTCATGCTATGCATCAAGTACGTCCTTGCAGAACGGGCTGCAATTCCTACGTTGATCTTGGATGAAATCGACAGCGGCGTTTCCGGCGAGATCGCCATCAAGCTCGGCGCAATGATGAAACGCATGGCGCGCCAACACCAATTGATCACGATCACGCACCTCCCTCAAATTGCCGCTCGCGGAAACGCGCACTACCACGTTTACAAAGACAATGCGTCAAAGAAAGCCTCGAGCAACATTCGCGTGCTGAACGAAGACGAGCGCATCCTTGAAATCGCCGCGATGATTGGCGGGGATAAGCCTTCGGAGACGGCGATTGCGGGAGCGAGGGAGTTGTTCAGTAGGCAGTAGGCAGTAGCGGTTACCGATCACGATTACTACTAACCCTCAACCGCCACGTCTCATCATACCTCAACTCTCCATCCTCCACCATCTCGCGGACAACGTCGATAAACAACTCGTGATCATCCGGAGCGATGTAGTCTTCGAGTTCTTCGACGCTGAGGACGTGGGTCGTCAGGACACGAAGAATTTCGTCGTGGAGGTCTTCCATCTGACGAAGGTTGTTTTTCTTGCGTCGTGCGACGCAGACGTCGCACTTGCCACAGTCGGCGGTGTTTTCCTCTCCGAAATAGTCCTGGATGGACACCATCCTACATACAGTTGATGAGGTTATGAAAGATCGAATTGCCTGGACTTTGGACAGCGCAAGCTGGCGGCGCTGTTCGAGCCGCTGCCGATCGACCGGCAGCCGGTCGGCATCCTGTCGCGGAAGCAGGAATGTAACCTGGGGTTGATCCTTCGCCGGAAGATAGCTCATCACCTTTACTTCATCCAAACGACGCAGTGCCGCTGAAACATCGCGCGGCGTCATTTTCATTGTGCGGGCGATAAGTGCTTCCGAAATGCTCACGTACGACGAGTAAAGTTCACCACCGTAGACGCGAAGAATGGTCTTAATCAAGGGATCGAACATTGGGTTAGCCACCTGGAATTCATACACCTTGACAGCCTCGATCGGTATGTGCAGTTGAGACGGTGCATAAAAACTCTCGCTGAACGCTACGAGGCCCTCTCCTTCCAGCATCCGCAAGGCATTGAATACTTCCTGCGGTACCAGCCCGAACCGCGATGAAAACTGGTGAAGATCAAAATCGAAGCTTTCGCCTTCTGCGCTTCCATAGGCAAGCTGATAGTAGTTGGCGAGCGCCTGGTAGACTGTCTTGAGGTATTCAACGGGCGGATGGGAGCGCTCAACCTTAACCTGAAGTTCGATAAGGTCCGCATCCTGGTAAATCACTGCGGCGTAAGAACGTTGTCCGTCACGACCTGCCCTCCCGGCCTCCTGGTAATACGACTCAAGGTCTTCGGGAAGATCATAATGGATGACGATCCGGACATCGGCCTTATCGATTCCCATTCCGAAAGCATTTGTCGCCACAATCACCCGCACCTTTCCGGATGTCCACGCATCCTGGGCTTTAGTGCGCTCTTCGTAGTTCATCCCCGCGTGATACCACGTAGCAGAGATGCCCTTACCGGTAAGCAGCGTAGCCAGCTCCTTCGTCGCTCTCCGCGAGCGGACATATACAATCGCGGCTCCGTTGACCCGTTGGAGTGCCTCGATAAGCTTGCGCACCTTGTCGTCCGACTTACGCACGACGATAGAAAGGTTGTCGCGCGCGAAGGTCTTGCGAAATACCGCGTACGGTTCACGAAACGCCAGGTAACGGATGATGTCCGAGCAGACGTTTTGCGTTGCCGTTGCGGTCAACGCGATGATGGGCACATCCGGGACGAGCGTTCGAAGATCGGTAATCTTGAGATAGGGCGGACGAAAATCGTGACCCCATTGCGAGATACAATGTGCCTCATCCACTACAATGAGGGAGACGTTCATGCGGGCAACCCGCGATTGAAACATGGAAGTCTGAAGACGTTCGGGCGACAGGTAAAGAAACTTCACCGAACCGAACATGCAATTGTTCAGATTAAGATCAATTTCATCATGACTCATGGCGGAATGAACTGCCACGGCGTGAATGCCCCTCTTCTTCAGCTGGTTCACCTGATCGTTCATCAGGGCGATGAGGGGTGTGACGACGATGCAAAGACCCTCCTTCAGGAGAGCGGGAACCTGGAAGCATACAGACTTTCCACCGCCGGTCGGAAGCAGGGCGAGTGTGTCGCGTCCCTCAAGAACGGAATTGATGATTTCTTCCTGCAGCGGACGGAATCGGTCGTACTTCCAGTAGCGCTGCAGGACCGACAGCGGCGTATCCGGAGGTTGAGACATCGCTTCAGGCTGCACGGAATTCTAACGTTCCTTGTTCCAGTAGATCTTTTCTTTATTGAGAAAGGCAGCAACACCGCGCTTGCAGTCGTCAGTCTCGCGTGCCCGCGCGTTGGCCGCTGCGGCGAGCTCCAGGGATTCTTCGAGCGTGAGTGATTGCATTTGAGCGACCAATTGCTTGGTAGTTTTCAAAGCCTCGAACGAGTTGGCTTGTATCAGCGATATCGCGAAGCTTTCCACATCCTTACTCAGCATGCTTTTTTCGCTTACGCAATTGATAAGTCCCATGCGATACGCTTCCTTCGCGTCGACTACAGCACCGGTCAACACGAGTTGGCGCGCACGGCCTTCACCGATCTTGCGAATTAGAAACGACATGACGATCGCAGGCACAAATCCGATCTTAACTTCAGTGTACCCAAAGGTTGCTTTTGCTATCGCGAAAGAGAAATCACAAACTGTCACGAGACCGCATCCTCCCGCGATGGCAGGTCCCTGAACCTTGGCGATCACCACTTTCGGATGGGAATAAATCTGCCAAAACAGATCCTTCAACTGCGTTGAGTCGCTCAGATTTTCTTCATAAGAAAATTGCTGCATCCGTTGGAGGTACGCGAGGTCGGCACCAGCACAAAATGCGTCTCCCTCGGCCGCCAGCACGATAACCTTTGCCTCGGTGTCGGACTCAGCGCGCGAGAATGCTTCGCGCAGTGCGGCAATCATTTCCGGATTGAGTGCGTTTCGTTTGTCCGGACGATTCATCGTGATAGTACACACGTTGCGTTCGAGGGAGTATCGTACAAGTTCCATTCGTTTATTGGATTTTCTTTATAAAAGCGCCAGACTTACCCGTGGCGTGGAAGGGGATGCCCCGTGAAACCGCTTCCTGTTCCAGGCGTTCGACCACAAAGCCGCTGTTACTTCCATCCGCAACAATCTGTGCAACAGTAACACCTTCAGGCAGGGCGTTCAGCGTTCGAAGCGCGTTCCGGCTTACCACCATGCAATCTACGTCTAAATACGAAGGCCATTCGAGGCTCTGGCTAAAAATATGAATTATCGTATAGCCGTTCCACCTTATCAACCGGGCTGCTTTGAGTTCCCGCACAAAAGGTTGTCGTGTTGCTGGCACTACACTGCTGACGCCGTTTGCCATGCGATACCCGGCGGTATGATAGACCTCAGCGTCCGGATTGCGTGAGAAGGTGGAATCGGCAAGGAAATAGGAACGAAATCCTTCCCTGAATTCTATTCCATATACGTTGCGAACTTGGTAAACAACGAATTCCTTTTCCGATGCGTTGTTGAAAGTCCGTATCCAGCCATCCGCCGCGAACGCAAAGCTCAGGACGGCGCACACGCAAATCAGCACAAAACTCCGGTGGGTTATCAGGGTGGCAACAACAGCGACGATTCCCGTAAGCATTGCGAATTGAAAAGTCGATATGTAGATGTTATCAATTACGCTCAGAGGCAAATCCGCCGTGATTTCAACGGATCTCTTCAGCATCCATACGGTACCCTGCAGGGCATATCCGCAGAACGTCGCGGCGGCCGGCCAGACGGCAGCGGCTAACGTTATGAGTCCGGCAACCAGGATGACGAACGAAAGCGGGATGGCAACCAGGTTTGCCAGCAGGAACCAAACGGGAAACTGGTGAAAATAATACAACGCCAGGGGAAAGGTTGCTATCTGCGCAGCGAGGGATACGCAAGTGACTTCCCAAATCTTCGACACAAACCATGAAGAGGGTTCCCATAGCCGCAACAGCGGCGGATAAAACTTCACAATGCCAAACACGGCAGCATACGACAGCTGAAAACCGACTGAATAAATCAGATTCGGATTATGTATAATGAGAACGAATGCAGATACGGCAAAGGTGTTGTACAAACTAGACCGGCGTTTCCAGGGTTCGGCAAGTGTGGCCACGCTGCACATCATCGCAGCACGCAACACCGATGGAGATAATCCCGTGACGAAGGCATAAATCCAAAGCACTGCAATGCCGCAGAGGGCGACGGCCCACTTTCCTCCTCTTATTTTTCTTACCGGCTTCAGCGCAACCATGACGATCCCATAGAGTATGCTGACGTGAAGGCCTGATACGGCTAGCACGTGCAGGGTACCTGACGCAGCAAATGCGTCATTCAGGTCGTCGTCAATGTCGTCCTTGTATCCCAACACCAGCGCGCAAGCAACGGCATGTTCCTGACGTCCCGGAACGTATCGCTTAAAAACCTCCACTGCCTTTTCCCGCGCCTTGATGGCAGTCGCCATGATGGCGGATGGCGGATCCTTGCCTATAGACAGCGCTTTCCCACCGCGTACATAGTGTTGATGATAAATGTGGCGGAGCTCCAGGAATTTTCGGTAGTCGAACGCCTCTGGATTTGCGGGACCAGGCACCGCTTGAGGGCGTCCTGAGACAAGCAACACGTCACCATATTCGAAGGAGACGGCGTACCCTTCCTGATCGAGATACAGCATGACCTTTCCGCTCGCAGACGCCCACCCTCCTTTCGTTCGGATACTTTGTACGTCCACAACCATCTTCCACGTTCGTGCTGTCCGGGACGGGGCACAGGCCACAACGGCAGCATAATGTTCGATGCTTTCGAGACGGTGCGCTATGTGGTCCGTGGTCAATGCGCGTGTGCGTCCTCCAGCAGCACAGCCCAGTACCACCATCGCGACCAGGCCAATGGTTCCGGAAACCATGCCTGACAACCGGAACCGCTTCGCAACCATCAGCGCGATATATCCAAACACCAGCACAATCGCCCAGGGCATCACCTGCGCCGGATCGGCCGACAAGGACCTTCCCACGACGACACCAATCACAAAGAACAGCGCGATGCGTACGAACGCATAGGGGGTCCATTGGATCATGGAGGAAGGTACGTGTTATGGAGCGGAAAGTAAAGGAAAAAGGAGGTAAAAATAACGGTGTGACTATTGGCCAATCGGGAAAAGTCCCTACGGGACCGTCACCGATTACCGATTACTGATCACCGATTACCCTCCCTGGCGCTTGCCTTATGGTATGCATCAATAATGTCCCGCACGAGTTTATGCCGTATGACGTCTCGTTCGCTGAGTTCAAGGAATCCGATTCCCTTGACTCCCTCCAGAATGCGGATGGCTTCGCGCAGGCCGGATTGTTGCTTTGAGGGTAAGTCGACTTGCGTAGCGTCTCCTGTTACGATCATTTTGGAGTCGGGGCCCATGCGCGTGAGGAACATCTTCATCTGCATGGGTGACGTGTTTTGTGCTTCATCCAGGAGAATGAATGCATTGTTGAGCGTGCGCCCTCTCATATATGCCAGCGGCGCAATCTCGATGATCTCCCGTTCCATATAGTAGCGGAGCTTTTCGTAAGGGATCATGTCGTTGAGTGCGTCGTATATGGGTCGCAGGTACGGATCGATCTTTTCTTTGAGATCTCCGGGCAGGAATCCCAGGTTCTCGCCAGCTTCAACCGCCGGACGCGATATGATGATTTTCTTGACCGTCTTGCTCTTGAGTGCTTTTACGGCAAGCGCAACGGAGATATACGTCTTGCCCGTACCTGCAGGTCCCAGCGCAAACACAAGGTCATTGGCAGCAACGAGCTCGACAAGCTTGTGCTGGTTCACGGTCTTGGGACGAATGGGCGTACCCTTCGTGCCGTAGATGATAATATCGTCCTGCGTACCGGGAGCTGTTGGCATTACCAATTCCTGCTCACGGGAGATGTATTGTTGTACGTTCTCCTCAGTGATCCGACCGTACTTGTGATAATGTTGAATCAGCGCATTCAGGATGTCATCGATCTGTACGATTTCCGCTGTCGAACCCTTGATCAGGATTTGATTACCTCGCGAGACAATCTTGCTTTTCGGAAAAGCTGCGGCAAGGGAATCGATGGTCTTATTTTCTACTCCAAGAAACTCTACGAGAGAAATGTTGTCCAGTGTTACTACTTTTTCTATCAAAGAATGAATCCTAATTTTTATGTGTAACTACTCCAACGTTAAAAAAATTTGAATTAACTATACAAAAATACGTATAATCCGGCAAAAACCGGTTCGGCCATATCTCAGTCTTTTCATGGCAATCGTAACGCTCCTTACCGACTCCGGCGAAATCGATCATTACGTGGCGGCCATTAAAGCCCGGATACTCCGGGTAAATCCGACCGCCGTTATCGTGGATCTCACCCACCGAATTGCCACGTGCGATATCGCGCATGCGGCCTTCGTCCTTCGCTCGGTCTTTCGGGAGTTCCCACCGGGAACCGTGCACCTTGCGGGTGTCCACGCCACCGGAAACCGCGACGATCAACCAATTGCCATGCAATTGGAAGACCACTTCTTCATCGGCAGCGACAATGGTCTCTTCAGCCTGATCTCCGAAAGCGAACCCCAGCAGCTCGTCGTGATTCACAACAACGACGGTGAGTCGGGTACATTTCCCGAACGTGACGTGTTTGCCCCCGCTGCTGCGCGTCTCGCTGCAGGGACACCGATTCACGAACTGGGCAAGCCTCTGGAATCGCTGAAGCGAATGACCGACCGCCACGTAAAAGCCACAAAAAAGCTCATATCGGGAAACGTAATTCACGTGGACACCTACGGCAACCTCATTACGAATATTCCGAGAACCACCTTCGAGGCCTTGCGTCAGGACCGGCCTTTCACGATCCAATTCGGGGGAGAAAAGTTTCGCCGCCTCCACACGCGTTACAATCAGGCAGAAGAAGGCGAATGCGTGCTCCTTTTCAACAGTCTGGGACTTCTCGAAATTGGCATCTATAAGGGAAATGCCTCTGAGTTACTGGGGCTTACCTACGACAGCATGGTGAACATTTCCTTCCAGGACTAGGGTTTCTCTGGTGAAATGTTAAATTTATAGGGATGTAACCCGCTACCCCTATGATTGTACGAATCGTCAGAATGCATTTCATGCCCGAGGCCGTGGACGATTTCCTGGACATCTATGGGCGAACCGAAGCAGCAATCCGCAACATGAAGGGCTGCATGCATCTCGAACTGATGCGCGACGCGGAAGATCCTACCGTATTGATCACCGTAAGTCACTGGGAGAGCGTCGCCGCGCTTAACAACTACCGCAAGTCAGAACTCTTTAAGAGTGTTTGGCGACGGGTAAAAACACTCTTCGCACAACCTGCTGAGGCGTTTTCCATGGAGCGTCATCCGATGGTCGCCGAGGCAATGTAACCTACTGCATCAACGCCCTGTCCTGCAACCGCACGCGATAAACTGAAACAAATGAGAGGGCAATCAGCAGCACGGACATGACGACGCCTACGGTGTATGAGACGCCGGTAGAGAGTTGAAATCCTTCGGGAGCAAGGAGCAGGTATGAAACCACCACTGCCGTCATAAACGCCGACGGAATCAACGCTATCCAATAAGGTTTTCTTTCCTGAATCAGGTATGCAGTAACGGTCCACAAGGTAATCGCTGCCAGCGTTTGATTGGTCCAGGCGAAGTAACGCCACACAATGGCGAAATCAATCCGGGTCAGAACAAAACCAATCAGAAATAGGGGGATGCTGATGATTAGTCTGTTCTTCAACGGTCCCTGATTGAGCTTTACAAAGTCTGCGATAATAAGCCGCGCACTCCGAAATGCTGTATCACCCGATGTGATCGGAGCAGCTACCACACCCAACAATGCAAGTACGCCGCCCGCTGTACCCAACAGGCTGTTACAGATTTCGTTGACGACTACAGCAGCATTTCCCTGGTTCGCCGTCATCGTCTGATTGAGCGCTCCTACACCTCCATAGAAACTCATCCCGATAGCCGCCCAAATGAGCGCGACCACTCCTTCGGTTATCATTGCGCCATAGAAGATCGCCCTTCCCTGCTTTTCATTGGTCATGCATCTTGCCATCAGCGGCGACTGCGTAGCATGAAAGCCCGATATCGCTCCACAGGCAATGGTAATAAAAACCATCGGGAAGATCGGAAACTTGTCAGGCTCAGAATGCTGGTTCGTGAGGTTTGCCCAGGTAAGTTCAGGAACAGCAAACCCACCCGCCAACATCATTATCATTATCCCAACAGCCATGAACAGCAGCGCGAAACCAAAGACGGGGTATATTCTGCCAATAAGCTTATCGATTGGGACAATTGTGGAAACGATATAGTATATGAAGACGATCCAAACCCATGTAGTCAGGCCGGCAAAATTTCCGGTCATGTCGTCCAGTATCCTGGCAGGGCCCATGATGAACACTGCGCCCACCATGATGAGCAGCACGACCGTGAACGCACGCATGAATTGCTTCACGCCGTTACCGAGATAATGTCCTGAGATTTCCGTAATGTTCTTGCCCTTATGTCTCAGCGAAAGCATTCCTGAAAAATAGTCATGAACAGCGCCAGCGAAGATTGCACCCAGTACGATCCAGAGAAATGCGACGGGCCCCCACATGGCGCCTGCAATCGCGCCGAATATGGGTCCCAATCCGGCGATGTTCAGAAACTGGATCAGAAAGATTTTCCAGCCTGGCATCGTGACATAATCCACCCCGTCCGCCATCGCAACAGCGGGCGTCGGACGTTTGGCGTCTACACCGAAAATTTTTTCCGCAACCCGGGAATAGATAAGGTACCCGGCAATCAGGGCTGCAACGGAAAGCAGAAAGGTTATCATAGATAAAGGTTCAGGCCAGCCTCATTCATACAATTATAACAGAACGCCAAGTCATCTACAATCGATTTACCGCCGGTAAACCAGGGTGTCGGTAGCCAACACAGGTAAGTCATAGCCGCCCATATCGACCTCCAGACCAGGATTGTTCGCCCTCAGCTGAGCTACGGCATCTTCCTTCACATTCGTCCGGTACAAATACAACTTTCTCAAATTTCTGAGTTCCGGCAGGCCCGCCAGAGCCTCCTCTCCTACACCTGTTCCCGTAAGGTTCAGGTACACGAGATTAGGTAAGGCAGAAAGATCAATGCGCTCCGCATTGAACGATGAATTAGCAAGGCTCAACTTGCGCAGGTTGCGCAATAGAGTAATGGCTGTCATAACCGAATCAGGCAGCGTTTTGCCCTCAGCACGGAGGTCAACGACCTGGTCGCGAAGCTTTCTTAACGGTTCGGCTACCGGTCCAAAGCTGCGAACGTTCAAAAAATCTACAGTGAGAAAACTGCTGTTCGCGGCGACTGGCATGACAAGCGCTCCGGCCTCTGCCAACGCCGCGATTGCTTTCGCATCGGCTGCATCCACGTCTTCATCCGGAAGCCAGGATGGATCTGCACTGGTCTGCAGAATACTCCAGTAACTTTTTATCCGCGGAGCGTTGTCCAGCGAAGCCACTTTCGCATTGAAGTCTGCACCTGACTCCACCCACGCCGCTATCAGTTCAATTTCTGCAGACGATGGCTGTTCACGTTCGTTAGGCGGCATGTGGTCTTCGTGCTCCGCCGGCAAGAGCAGTCGCCTGCACAGCTCACCTTCGCGGCCATTCAAAATCGGTCCACTATCTCCGCCCTTGCGAATGAATTCTTCGCTATCGAGTCGCAAGTTCCCCTTTTGCCGCTTCTCACTATGACAGGAATAACACCGCTGTTCCAGGATCGGACGTATCATGTCGGCATACAACACTGCCTCATCGGGATTGGAAATGACGGGCAATGCAAATGCCGTCTCACGCTGACGATTCCAGGGTGCATACTCCGTGAGAAAATCTCTTCCGTGGGTTAGTCCTGCACCAAGGTGGCCGGTAGCGACGACGAGTACCGTGAGGATGATGAACAAAGTACCAACCAGGCCACGCTGATTACTCTTCCTCCACTTGGCAGCAGTTGCTGCCAGGGCTACCACGGCTGTTGCAATGCCCGACCACTGATGCCGGTCCAGCGTGCTCTGATCGTAACCACCTTCCTGAGAAATGAAGTATCCGGTTAATGCTGAGAATACCGCAGCTACAGAACCGAGCAACATTAACGGAAGTACACTAAACTTCAGGCCCCTGAAATGATGGCTACGCGACATCACCTCAAAGACGAAAGCCGTCAGCAGCAGCACAATGGGGAAGTGAACCAGAAGTGGATGAAAACGCCCGAGAAACAGCATTACAGGGAAATCCTTTTCTTTAGCGTTCTCATGCGACAATCTCTGTTATGACCTTTCCGGCAACGTCTGTCAGTCGGAAAGGTCGACCCTGGAACTGATAGGTGAGCTCCTCGTGATTCAGACCAAGCTGATTGAGTATTGTCGCCTGTACGTCGTGAACACTCACCTTACCGCGTACAGGATAGTATCCGATTTCATCCGTCTCGCCCCACGTCACACCTTTCTTAATTCCACCACCGGCCATCCACATGGTGAAAGCCTCCAGATGGTGGTCGCGTCCCATAAATGGCATCTCTTTGCCGTCGCGATTTTCCTTCATCGGTGTGCGTCCGAATTCGCCACCCCAGACAACAAGCGTTTCGTCGAGTAAGCCTCGTTGTTTCAGGTCGAGTATTAAGGCGGTCATCGGGCGGTCGATCTCACGACACTTGTTTCGCAACCCGATGTCAATGGCCGTTGCCGGATCCGTTCCGTGCGCATCCCATCCCCAGTCGAACAACTGAACATACCTTACACCCTTCTCGACGAGCTTACGTGCCAGCAGGCAGTTGTTGGCAAACGATGTCTTGCCCGGTGTTGTGCCATACAGTTTGTGAATGTACTCAGGCTCATCATTGATGTTCATGACCTCCGGCACTGAGATCTGCATTCGATACGCCATCTCGTATTGTGCAATGCGAGTGAGTGTTTCCGGATCGTTAAATTCCTTGTAGTGCTCTGCGTTCACTTGGTTGATGGCATCGATCATTTCTCCTTTCAATGCACGATCAACACCTTCCGGATCGGTGAGGAACAATACGGGATCTCCTTCTGACCGACATTGTACACCCTGATAAACCGACGGGAGAAAACCGCTGCCCCAGACACTCTTGCCCGCGTCCGGAGTGTTGCCTCCTGAGGTGAGAACGACAAATCCCGGAAGGTCATTGTTTTCAGAGCCGAGTCCGTACGTCACCCACGAACCGATGCTGGGCCGGCCAAGCCTCGGCGTACCTGTGTGAACAAACAGCTGTGCCGGTGCATGATTGAACTGATCCGTGTGAACCCCTTTGAGGAAGGACACCTCATCGGCGATGGATGCAAAGTGCGGAAGACAGTCCGACACCCATGCACCTGAATCGCCACGCTGGCGGAAATTGGCCTGAGGCCCCATCATCTTTGGTACACCGCGAATAAAGGCAAATGTCTTTCCCTCGAGCAGTGAAGGAGGACAAAGCTGATCGTGCAACTTCATCAGCTCGGGTTTGTAATCGAACAACTCAAGCTGCGAAGGGGCACCCGCCATGTGGAGGTAAATTACGCGCTTCGCCTTGGGCGCAAAGTGTGGAGGTCGCGGCGCCATCGGGTTCAATACGCGATCCATCGCACGTATTGCTTCCTCCTTACGTCTGCCACAACCCGGCATCAGGGTGCCTAATGCCAGCGCACCAAGACCCAGCGCACTTTCCACGATAAAGTGTCGGCGACTAACATTTAGCAGATGCTTCGGATCAATCATGCTTTATTCGTTATTGATAAATTCATCCAGGTTAAGTAAGGCGGTCGCTACAATGGTCATTGCATCGAATTTTGGATCGCCGCTGCGTGCCAGACCTTGTTGGTCTGCCGATGCATAACGATCAATGGCCTTACCATAGAGGGACTCGAGTATTGAAAGCTTTTCCGGAGGCGGATCGCGGAACAGCGCCATGCGATACCCCGCGCGAATCTGTTCGCGCGCATCACTTCCAGCATCCATCATCCGTCGCGCCAGATGTTCGGCGGCTTCTACATACACAGGATCGTTAAGCGTAACCAGTGCCTGCAGAGGCGTATTCGTAGGAATTCTTCTGACCAGGCAGACCTCACGGCTTGACGCATCAAAAGTGACAGCGGAAGGATACGGACTTGTGCGTTTAAGGAACGTGTACACCGCCCTCCTGTACTTGTCCTCGCCTTCGCTCATGATCCACTTTTCGCTATTGTACACCGACATCCAAATCTTGTCAGGCTGATACGGCATTACACCGGGTCCGTGCATCTTGTCGCTTAGCAGTCCGCTTACTGCGAGCGCCTGATCACGCACCTGCTCCGCGGTAAGGCGCATACGCGGCCCGCGTGCCAGGAGTCGGTTCTTAGGATCGACTTCCAGCTTCTCCGGCGTCATCTTTGAATCTTGCCGATAGGTTGACGACATCACGATCTCTTTCAGTACCCGCTTCATGCTCCAGTCGTAATCATGCATAAAGCGCAAGGCAAGCCAATCGAGAAGCGGCTGATTTGCAGGCAGGTCTCCTTCGGTGCCGAAGTCTTCCAGCGACTCGACAATTCCAAGTCCAAACAATTGCTCCCACAGTCTATTCACTACTGTGCGCGCTGTCAGTGGATTGTCCTCATGCACGAGCCATTTGGCAAATCCGAGCCGGTTACGCGGCAGGTCAGAGGGCCAGTCGTTCAACGCCTCGGGCACATCAGGCTCTACCTCCTCACCGTGCACCAGCCAGTTACCTCTCTCAAACACCCAGGTCTTTCGACGTAGCTCCTCGGGATTTTCCACCATTACGGGTGTAGTTTCAACTGGAGCGTTCAGCAGCGACAGGAAGGTCTTGTTGATTTCATCGTTTGATCCACCCGGCAAATCATCGCGGAAAGTCAGCCACTCAACCATGCAGACTGCGTGGTCCGCTGGGATCGCAGGATTGCTAAAGACAAAATACACGTCGTGTTTGCCCGTTGTGGGCCGCAAGGGAATGTTAACCCAGGTATTGCCTTTTGTACGGGGGATGCGGTAGTGGGCTATTCTCTCGCCGGTAGGACTGCCTAGTCGAAGTTCCATCGTTCCTCCTTCGTAGTACGACCAGAACTTCATCAGCATATTCTTTTTTCCCGTGAGGTCTATCTCCTTCAAACGGCAACTCCCCCCATGTCGCACGCCCATCCACTTGGTGTCTACCAGGGCGCCATTTACATATTCATCCGCGTCATGCGCGTGACGTTTGGGTTCGAGGGTGCGGAGAAAGCGCCCCACTTCGGTTTCTTTTTCGAGACCTGCGTTTTGTTTAACCCATTGAAGAATCCTTTCAAGCTTTGCCTGATCTTCTTCTGAATAGAATCGCAGGTTGGGTTCTTCGCCGGGTGTGTCCTCATCACGTGTGTTGTTGAAGAACGCCATCACTTTGTAGTATTCTTCGTGTCGGAACGGGTCGTAGGGATGGCTATGACATTGAACACATCCGAAAGTAGTGCTCTGCCACACCTGCATGGTTGTATTTACACGGTCAATTACACTTGCCGTCCTGAATTCTTCGTCGATGGTTCCCCCTTCGTCGTTGTTCATTGTGTTGCGGTGGAAGCCGGTAGCAACGAGTTGATCATCTGTGGGTGACGGTAGTAGGTCGCCGGCAAGTTGTTCGATCGTAAACTGATCGAAGGGCATGTCGTCGTTGAGCGCCTTAATGACCCAATCGCGATAACGCCATATCGTTCGAGAGCCATCTTTTTCGTATCCGTTCGTGTCGGCATAACGCGCCATATCGAGCCACCACGATGCCCACTTCTCTCCATAGCGGGGCGATTTGAGCAACTCGTCAACTATCTTCTCGTAAGCATTCGGGTCTGTATCCGCTTCGAAGGCTTTGACTTTCTCCAGCGTGGGCGGCAGTCCGATAAGATCCAGATAAACCCTGCGGATCAGTGTCGCGCGTGGAGCTTCCGGAGCCGGCATCAGGCCGTGTTCCTCAATACCAGCGAGGATGAACTTGTCAATTTCGTTGGTTGCCCAATCGGAATTGTCGGGTTCCGGGATTTCAGGCTCCTTCGGTGGAATGTATGCCCAGTGCTCGCCCCATTCGGCCCCCTGTCGGATCCATTCAGTGAGCAGTTCAATTTCTTCGGATGACAGTGGGTCTTCCTTGTAAGGCATTCGCTCCTCCGGATCCGAGGCTTTGAGCCGACGGATCATTTCGCTTTTCTCGGGATGGCCCGGAACGATGGCGAGTTTTCCTGATTCAGTGGTGTCCAGCGCGTCCTGTCGGAAAAGAACGCTGAAGCCACCGTTCCGCTTCACACCACCATGGCAGGAAATGCAGTTCTTGTTGAGGATGGGTTTGATCTGCGCATTGAAGTCAATTCTTTCCTCGCGGCATGCGCCCAGAACAAGGGCCAGTAAGGCTGTGATTATCGCCTGTGATTTCCAGGTCAGTTTCATTTGGACAGATTCACTCTCCGCGGCAGGTCTTTCAGCAATCGATACAGTCCATGAAATTTGACAAATTCCCGCGCGAAATGCAAGCTGGACTGGCGCGGTCAACCGGTTCTACCTACCTTTCACATTCATGGAACAAGTAATCCTCGTAGATGTCCACGACCGGGAAATCGGGACAATGGAAAAAATGGAGGCGCATCGAAAAGGTGCGTTGCACCGGGCATTTTCCATAATGGTCTTCAACTCCAAAGGTGAGGTCCTGCTGCAAAAGCGCGCACAGGGCAAATATCATAGCGGGGGTCTATGGACAAATGCCTGTTGCAGTCACCCAAACCCCGGCGATAACATTAGTGATACGATATCCCGCAAGCTGATGTCAGAAATGGGAATTGCGCTTGTCCCGACTTTCGCCTTCAAATTTTTGTATCGTGCGGATGTGGGTAACGGGCTGATCGAACATGAATACGATCATGTGTATTCCGGCACATGCGACACAACCCCTTCCATCAATCATTCCGAGGTTGAAGATTGGAAATTCATGTCCCCGGCAGCCTTGCTGGAACACATCGATGCCTTCCCCGCCCTGTACACACCCTGGTTTCGGATCATGCTAAACCATCCGGAATTGATGAGGGTGCCGAAATAAGGCACCATTTGCGATTATTCGTTTATCGGTGTAAAATGGGTCACGGTTCGCCAAACCTCAACATTTGACGTCGTCTTTGCATTACCTGTTCCTCGACCTACTCTATCTCGGTATTCCCGTCTTGTTGAGCTTTACGGGAAAGGCACCGCTCTTTCGAAAGTGGAAGTACCTGCTTCCCTCCGTGATCTTCACCTCGATAGTGTTTTTCTTAATCGACGCGGCAATCGCATCCACGGGAAGCCTTGAAGTAAATGCTGACAGGGTCGCAGGATTTCGGGTTATAGGCCTGCCACTCGATCACCTGCTTGGATTTATATCACTTGCTTACGCTGGACCCTTTATCTATCACACACTAAACCACCTTATCGAACGTGACTACATATACTTTCACCACGAACTCATCTCGAGCGCGTTAAGTGTGTTGTTCATGGTGCTGGGGATCTACCAGCTCGACAAAGCCTTCACGGGCGTGACATTTCTCGGCCTCGGATTATTCCTCGCGTTTCAGATGATCGTGCTGAAACCTCGTTACATGAGCCGGTTCTACTTCGCTACACCGGTCATACTGGTCGTGATAATTCCCTTTTATCTTTTCCTAACCGGAACGTATACGAATCAACTCATCTTGTGGCATGACGAAGATCACACCCTCGGCATACGCGTTTGGACCGCACCTCTGGAAGTGATAGTGCATGGATGGTTTGTTGTGCTTGCCGCAGTAACGGGATATGAATGGTTGAGGATGAGAGCAGGAGACTGGGAGTAGGTCACAGTATGAGTGTGAGTGTGAGAGTGAGAGTGCCATGAAGCAGGCCTCCTTAGGTCGGCCGCTTCATGGTTGAGGTTGGGGAGTCTGATCGCCGATTACCGGTTACTTATTACCGGCTAGGGCCGGCCAACCACGGCCTCCGGTCGGGATTCCTCTGCCAGCAACGCCGCTGCCTGTTTTCTGGCTTTCTTTTTTCCTATGAGAACGTCTTCAACGTATGTCAGATCTGCGGATTTCTTTTTCTCTTTCTTCTCCTTCTTGCGTTCGGCTTTCAGGATGTCCGAGTATTCCGCAGCGATCTTTCTGGCGCTTTTGTCCAGCAATTTTCTGATCTTCCTGGAAGCCTTGGGGAGCTGAAGTCCTTCCAGAGCCTCGCGCAGCGAGCCGGTCACCATTTCCCGGAGCTCCTTCTTCGAGATTTTGTTCCTGGCCATGACAAGGGTTGTTAGACCCTTCCAAGGTACTAACGATCCCCGACACTTAGAAACCGGGAGAAAAATAAATCGGAAGTTAATACACAGGCATGTAACAGCCTGTGTATTAACTATTTATCATTCATATCGGAGCGCATTGGCGGGGTTGGTAGACGCCGCCTTCAGGGCTTGAAATCCCACTGTAAGCCAGGCAAGGATGATGGACGCAACGCCGCTGAGAATGAATACCCACGGGCTTATTGTGGTCCGGTACGCAAAACTTGCCAGCCATTCGTTCACTACATACCAGCCCAGAACGGCCCCTGGAATAAAGGCCATAAGCACCAGCACAGTAAACTCACGCGACAACAGATACACCAGACCTGAGACGTTTGCTCCCATAACTTTGCGGATGCCAATCTCGCGGGTGCGTTGTTCGCCGGTGAAAGCTGCGAGCGCAAATAGTCCGAGACCTGCGACGAAAATGGCCAGCCCTGAAAGAATGGTGAAAATGCTACCCAAACGTTGTTCAGCGCGAAACAATTCATCAAAGTTTTGATCAAGGAAGAAGTACTCGAATGGTTCATTGGGCGCATAACTCTTCCACAAGTCTTCAATCTGGCCGACGAGTCCGGCAGGATTTCCCTCATAGCGAATGGCCAGGTCGCCTCCCCAGTCGGCAAATAGTATTGCCAAAGGTCGTATCTGCTCTTTCAATGATTCAAAGTTGAAGTCTTTCATGATCCCTATCACCCTAAGCCGCCGCGGCCCACTTTGGTCGAGATAAAGAATTTCTTCTCTGAGTGGATCCTCCCATGCAAATTCACGGGCTGCCGCCTCGTTCAGTATGATGGCGCTGGAGTCTGAAGGAAAATCGCGTGAAAAGAATCGTCCGGCCACCATTTCAAGTTTAAGAACATCCGCATGTTCGTAGTCGGCGTAGTACACGCCCATAATATGATCCTGGTCGGAGTCAGCGGCCTTAAATACCGTCGTGTTGTTGACGCCAGGGAAAGTGTTGTTGGTAAAGCTTGTTTTCTCGACGCCGGAGTGGCCGTCGATTGCATTCCTGAATGCCTGGCGATTATTGCTCAGGCGCCACGTATTCCCCACGATCAGCACATTTTCCTTATCCATGCCCAGGTTTCGGTTCTGCATGAACTTCAGTTGCAGGTATACAGACGCAGTGAATATGATCAGGAATATCGAGATGCCGAATTGAAATACAACCAGTGCGCTGCGGATCCCTTTCGACTTCATTCCGGATTGAAGCTTTCCCTTCAGTACCTCGACCGCATTGAATGAAGTGAGGTAAAACGCCGGATAGCTTCCTGAGAGTATTCCGACAAAAAGGATAAACGCCACAAGTCCACCAATGAACCACGGATGCGTCAGATATTCGGTAGTAAGATTTTTGCCCGATAGTTCATTAAACGTTGGCAAAAGTATGTAGCTGGCGGCTACGGCAATGACAACCGCGAGGCAACTGTATATTATTGATTCGGCGAGGAACTGGCCTACCATCTGAATGCGCAATGATCCCAGTGCCTTGCGTAGGCCCACTTCACGTGCGCGACCTGCCGAGCGCGCCGTAGCCAGGTTCATGAAGTTGATGCAAGCCAGGATGATGATAAAGAGCGCGACAGCCCCGAAGAAGTAGACATAGGTGATGTTACCTCCGGGTTCAAGTCCGTCGCGGGCAGTCGAGTGAAGCCTGATGTCGGTAACTTTTGTCGGGAAAAATCCATAGACACCACCTTGCTCTTTCATTTGGGCAATGGAGACACCCATGAATCGTTCGACTTCAGGACCAACGTATTTGATCACAAGTTCATCGAGGCCGCGCTTCACGTTTTCGATCGATCCATGCTCGTTGAGGATAATGTACGTGTACAGGTAGTTGTTAAGCCAGATTTGATCCTGCAGGCGCGCCGCTGAAATACTTGAAACGAGCAGGTTGAATTTGAAGTGGGAATTACCCGGAGGGTTTTCCGCGATGCCGGTAACCTTATAGGTCACAGTATCCCCTATGATCATCAGCTTACCCATGGGGTCCTCATTACCAAAATATTTGGTGGCCATATCACGGGTCACAACTACTGATTGAGGTTCAGTCAACGCCGTCCGCGGGTCTCCCTCGAGCAACTTAAAGGTGAAGAAGTTGAAGAAATTGGAGTCCGCGTAATAGACGCGATCTTCGTTGAAAGCCTGATCACCATACTTAACTACCGATCCCCAGAATTCAGCGATTCGGGTAGCGGACTCGACGTCAGGAATTTCCTCAGCCATTGCCCTCCATAGCGGCGGGCACGTATTGGCAGTCTTGACTTCCTGCGCGCCAATCTTCCCATGAAGGCCGATCTGGTACATTCTGTCGGCCTTGTCGTGAAAACGATCATAGCTCAATTCGTCCACCACATAAAGGACGATCAGGATACACGCAGTCACACCGATCGTCATGCCCAGCACGTTGATGGCGGAATAGAATTTGTGCTTCAGGATGTTTCTGACTGCTACCTTGAAATAATTACGCAGCATATTTTTGGTGATAAGGATGATTCTTTGCGTGGACGGAATCCGTTACTCGTTCCGCAGCGTGTACGCAGGATTCATGGTCGCCGCACTGAACACCTTGTATCCAATTGTGGCTGCGGAAATCAGGAACATCAGGCTGACTGCACTTATGAGCGCAAGTGCCGTTGTATCCAGATAATATCGCCAAATCGAGTCCATTAGCATGCCTGTGAAGTAGTAGCCAAGTACACAACCCAGGACAGAGGATATCACAAGTATCAGGATGAACTCCGCATTGACAATTCGGGCGATGTTTGCAACGGAAGCACCGAGCACTTTCCGTACACCGATCTCTTTCATTCGTCGGATGATGTTTAGCGAAACAAGAGTAAAGAGGCCCGTTGCCGACAGCATCATCGCGATCATGCCAAGGAATGCGAAGATGCGGACAAGGTTCACATTGACTTCCGTGGCCTCATGCACGTCCCATGCTGGCAGGTATCCATTGTATACACGGTTGGGAAATATTTCCTTCCATCGCGCCTCCATAAACTTGTTTACATCAGCAATCTTTTCTAGCGGCGCCCTTACTATTATCTGACTGTATTTCTCCGGGCCAATGTAGCGGATCATCATCGGCTCCATCTCCCGCCACACGCCATACGTATAGACATTGCTTGTCACCCCAACGACATACAGTCTCACAGAATCCTGCCATACAAGTTCCCGGCCGATAGCTTCCTGCCATCCGAATTCATCCGCCATCTTCTTTGTGATGATAACGGATTCCCGCCGGTCGGTTTCCGAATTTTCTATGAAGTCACGACCGTCGATGAGGGTTAGTCCCATTGTCGAAAGATAGTTGTCTCCCACTTCGATAATATCGACCTCCAGTTGCTTTTCGTCAGACTCTACGGTTCCACGACTGCGGTTGGAAAAAATTCCACTCGCCGCTCCGGCGATGGAGGCGATGTCGGGATTTTGCCGAAGGGAGTTGCGGTAGGTTTCAAATTCCGTCTGTCCGTTTACCCATGCGATAACAGCCCGCTCCGCGTCGAACCCTAAATCGTATTCCTTTTGGTACCTGGCATTCTGAACGAAGGCTATAGCGCTAACGAGGGCAATGAGCGATATCGCATACTGCAATGCCAGCAGACTTTTAACAAAAAGACTAGTCCCACCAAATTTCAACTTCCCCTTAAGGATGCTAACAGGCTGGAATTTGCTGATGTAGAATGCAGGGTAGGCGCCGGCCGCCAGGGCGCAGAAAATCAGAACACCTATGAGAAAAGCCAGGACGGGCGGATTATCCAGATAGTGGGTCGTGATTTTCATATTCGACCACATGATATTCCATCCATCAACGAGCAGCTGGGCCACCAGAAGTCCTACGAGCAGTGCGAAAAAACAGATCACCAGCGTTTCGCCGATAAATTGCATTATAAGCTGACCGCGAACACTACCCATTACCTTGCGGATACCGATTTCCTTCAGCCTGCGGGAAGAAATGGCAACGGTTGTGTTTGTCAGGTTGAAGCATGCGATGAGCAAAATGAACACAGACATCGTCGCCGTGCCGGGAACAACAGCCACAGAGGGTGCGTCCCAGGTCCATGTACGGGTATCATCGGCACGGTCCCTAAACGCCATCTCGTCAAAGCGGTCCAGGACAAACTCCCTGATCACAAAATCCTCACGTACCTGGTTGTTGTTTGCCACATAGGACTGAAGTTGCTTATGAACTGTCGGTACGCGCGCTGGATCATCGATCATAACGAACAACGTGCTTGATTCCCGCCAGTCGTCTTCCCTTACATTCTTGAACTCATCGAAAAAGTTTTCGAAGTTCATGAAGGAATCCCTGTAGTGAAAACTTGAGTTCTGAGGCTGTTCTTTGTACACGCCGGCAATTCGCACTTCCTTGGTCGTTTCACGAACAACGTGGGTGAGTGTTCGGTTGACTACATCAGTAGTTCCAAACAACGTGACAGCAAGTTTGTCGCTCAGCACCACAGATGATTCGTCGCGCAGACCCTCCGGACCACCGCTCACGAATTCAAACGAAAACATCCCGAAGAATTCGGGGTCAACGTACGCCATGTTTGCCGAAAACACGTCGTCATCACGTTTCAGGTCCGAGTATGACAAAGCGTATCGCGACGTGGACGTGACGTCCGTTATATTCTGTGAAACCGAGCCCCCGAGTGGTAACGGCACTGTTCCATACCGCGTGACCTGATTGTCGAACTCACGCATGGAAGAGACCCGATAAATGTGGTCCCCCTTCGTGTGCATTGCATTGAAGCCCGAATCAAATTCATAGATGAAGTAGGCGACGATGCAACATGCAATGGCGACCCCCATTCCGAAAATGTTGATACCGATGAAGAGTTTGTTCTTCATCATGTTTCGGAGGGTTACATAAAGATAGTTTCTGATCATGGGAATGTAGATGGTACGACGAGACTGTCAGCGAAAAGACGCACGCACCTATTCAGGGGTTGCTTCACTGTTGAAAATTTTTGCAGGGTGCAACCGCTGTGCGCGAGTGTGATACAATGGCAGAAACAGCCGCGTACAGACGTCTATAGGCCATGATCAACGTGTACGCAGTGCTGATTCGAAACCGGCTATCAGATGTGAAAGTGTTCTTTGATGTTTTCCGTGACTACTTTACCGTCGAACAGGTTCACAATGCGATGCGCATAGTTCGCATCGTAGGGAGAGTGCGTAACCATGATGATGGTCGTGCCTTCCTCGTTGAGTTGAGAAAGAAGCTTCATTACTTCTTCACCGTTAGCAGAGTCGAGGTTACCCGTGGGCTCGTCGGCCAGGATCACACGGGGCTTTGCTACAATGGCGCGTGCAATAGCGACACGTTGCTGCTGACCACCGGAAAGTTGCTGCGGAAAGTGATTTCTACGGTGCATGATGTTCATGCGCTCCAGCACTTCTTCCACTCTCTGCTTTCTTTCAGATGACGGTACCTTCAGGTACAGCAAGGGAAGCTCTACGTTTTCGAAGACCGTAAGTTCATCGATCAGGTTAAAGCTTTGGAAGACGAAACCAATAGAACCTTTTCTCAGTTGTGCGCGCTGCCGCTCGGAGTAGCGGGCTACCTCATGGTCGCCAAAGTAGTATTCGCCGGCCGTGGGATTGTCGAGAAGACCGACGATGTTCAGCAGCGTCGATTTACCGCATCCAGAAGGTCCCATGATGGCGACGAACTCGCCTTCCTTAATCTCGAGATTAATGTTATTGAGGGCGGTGGTCTCCACTTCTTCAGTGGTGTATACCTTTTCCAGGTTGACAAGCTTGATCATGGCTGTATTTTGTTTGTTAGAGGAATTCATTCGATTATCAATAAAGGATTAATACTTCATTATTGCCGAAGGTCTCGTACGAAGAAGTGATGACCTTTTCGCCCGGTTCAAGCCCTTCCAGTACTTCGTAGTGCTCCGTATTCTTTCGGCCAAGCTTAATGTTTCTTTTTACTGCCTGGTCTCCGGACTTATCGAGTACGTAAACCCAGTTACCACCGGTATCCTTGTAAAATCCGCCAACGGGAAGCAGGAGTTCTTCGGACGACTGACCGAGTTCTATTCGCAGTCGCAACGACTGACCACGTCTCAAACCCGGAGGTGTTTCGCCAACGAACAGCATGTCCACTTCAAATCGTCCCGCCTGAATCGTCGGATAGATATACGTGATCTCCAGTTCATATTCTTTTCCAGCTACCGGCACGGTGGCATGCAGCCCCTGCGATATACGCGGCAAGTAAATTTCATCGATCGGCACACGTACCTTGTAGCTTCCTACTACGTCGACCTGACCGAGGCTTTGACCGGGAGCCACCACCTGTCCAACTTCAAGTTGAGGGCGCGACAACTGCCCATCGATAGGTGCGCGAATGATCAGGTTATCCAGAATCTTCCCTACCCCTTCAAGGCTTTCCTTCATCCGCTCTTCGGCTGCGTTCAGTTCGCGCAGCTGACGTATCCGGGAGATTGAGTCGAGCTTGTACGCCTCATATGTAATCTTTCGGCGTTCCAGGTTATAAAAGTAGTTCGCCTCTGTCTGCTCGAACTCCTGTTTCGATATCAGCTTCTTCGCATAGAGCTCCTTCTGGCGCTCGTACTGCGGGCCATAAATGGCCAGCTGGTTATCGATGAGGGCCAGCTGATTTTGCTGCTCCAGGTCGTTCCGGGTTATATTCAGACGCGTGTCGCGAATACGGGTAATACTTTCGTTAAACGCTGCTTCCTGGCTTAAGACTGACAATTCGCGGTCAAGGTTGCTTAACTCCAGGATAACATCTCCTTTTTTTAGCATCTGTCCGCTTTCGGCCACTACCCTCTTGATCGTTCCGCCTTCCACGGCGTCGAGAACTACCGTCCGGCTGGGCTCAACTATACCTGTCTGAGGGATGAACTCCTGGAATATGCCTCGTCTGACTTCCGAAATGGTGAGTTTGTCACGTTCCACCCGCAAGCGCGAACGCCTGTCGGCCCAAATCAGCTGGTACAGCACGAATCCCGCAAAAAGGGCAATGCCTCCGTACGTGGCAATCCGTTTAACCGTCCACTTTTTCTTCTTGATCTTCCTGTCCATTACAGATTGTTCCATAGGCTCGTTACAGAAGGCAAGGTGCCTTTCGATGGATTTCACTATGGCCAATTAGTGTGCCAAGAGGAATCCTGCTGCAATTTCGCCTGAATTCCGCGATTTTCCGTCCATCTTTGAACGGGAATGTCCGCTAGTGGACGCCTGGGTCGTATCTTCATGGCTGTGAATGGCGTAATTTCGCTCAAAACTGGCTGCCGGGCTTTCGGTATAGCCTTTGCCCGCTACCGGACATTCGGGTAACAAAACTGAAACAAGTCCTCCTAGCATGGAACAGAAAACTGGCAAAATTCTGATTGTCGATGATAATGAAGACCTCCTGAAGGCTGCCCGTATCCACCTGAAGCGCCATTTCGCCCAGGTAGATACGGAAAAGAACCCGGAGGCTATTCCCACGCTCATGGCAAACGAAGACTATGACGTGATCCTCCTCGACATGAACTTTACGAAAGACGTGAGCAGCGGCAGCGAGGGCTACTATTGGCTGGAAAAAATTCTCGAGATCGACCCTTCCGCCGTCGTTGTGCTCATTACCGCATACGGCGATGTCCAGATGGCTGTACGGGCGATCAAAGCGGGTGCAACTGACTTCGTGCTCAAACCCTGGGAAAACGAAAAACTGCTGGCCACTATTTATTCGGCCATGCGACTGCGTGAAACCCGCGACGAAGTCCAGAACCTCAAGATCAAGAACCAGGAAATAAACCAGGCGTTAAACGAGCGTTACAGCGAGATCATCGGTCAGAGCGCTGCCATGCAACGCATCTTCCAGACAATAGATCGCGTGGCCCATACTGACGCCAACGTGCTGATCCTGGGCGAAAATGGTACCGGAAAGGAACTCATTGCCCGCGCTATCCACCGGAATTCGTCGCGCAGGCATGAAAGCTTTGTGTCTGTAGACCTGGGTTCGATTACCGAAACGCTGTTCGAGAGCGAGTTGTTCGGTCACAAGAAGGGCGCGTTCACCGACGCGAAGGAAGACCGCGCCGGACGCTTCGAGTTGGCCAATGGCGGTACACTGTTCCTGGATGAAATCGGGAATCTGTCCATGCCATTACAGGCCAAACTGCTGACCGCAATTCAGAACCGCAGGGTGAGCAGAGTGGGTTCGAACAAGGAGATTCAGATCGACATCCGGCTGATCTGCGCCACAAATATGCCCCTGTATGAAATGGTCAAGGAAAACCGTTTCCGCCAGGATTTGCTCTATCGCATCAACACTATCGAGATAGAAGTTCCCCCGTTAAGAGAGCGCTTCGAAGACATTCCGGTACTCGCGAACCACTTCCTCAAGCATTACTCCGCCCGGTATAACAAGAACATCTCAAAGATCAGCGACGCTGCCCTCACGCGCATGCATAAGCATACCTGGCCGGGCAACATTCGCGAACTACAGCATGCCATTGAGCGGGCTGTCATCCTCAGCAACGGCAACGTGTTGCAGCCGGAAGACTTCAACCTGTCGCCAGCGCCCGGGAAAGACGACGGACACCTCAACCTGGACGCCTACAACCTGGAGGAAGTGGAAAAGCTGCTCATCAGGAAAGTGCTGAAAAAATACAACGGCAACATCACCCAGGCCGCCTCCGAACTCGGACTGACAAGGTCGAGTTTGTATAGGAGGCTGGAGAAGCATGGGTTGTGATGTGTTGATGTGCTGATGTACTCATGTGTTGAAGTTGGACACGGAACAAAATTTGGGTTGAGCTTCATGGTTCGTTCCTCCAATGACGCTCTGAACAAAACCTTACTGGAATGGCCCGATGTGTCGAATAACAGCACGGCTCCCTAACTTGTTTTACGCGACATGAGGGAACTGAAAGGAGAAAGTTTAGATTTAAGGGAACACCAACGTCGACACACCAACACAACAACACACCAACACATTTCGGGATGTCTTTCGGATTCAAGGATTTTCGGGCTCGGGTATTGTTGCGGGTGATTGGGCTGGGGCTCACCATCGCCGCGGTGGTGTTTATGTTGAGTCGTCCGAACATGCTTTTCGCGGGCATCCTGATGCTCGTGATCGTGGGTCTGCAACTCGCCGAGCTATTCCGCTTCGTAAGTCAGACCAACAGGAAACTCACACGTTTTTTGGAGTCGGTGCGATACTCCGACTTCATCTCAGGATTTACAGCCGACAACCAGCTCGGTCGCTCTTTTAAAGATCTCAACATCGCCTTTAATGAAGTGCTCGAAGCCTTTCGGAAGGCGCGCTCCGAGAAGGAAGAGCACTGGCAGTATCTCAATACGGTCGTACAGCAAGTGCGTACCGGCATCTTGTCGTACGACCTCGAGGGAAACGTCCAGCTCATAAATGCCAATGCAAAGCGTTTCCTTGGTGTACAGAGCCTCCAGAATGTGGAAGACCTGCTCGAAGTGAATCCCAAGTTGTACAAGGCGATCTTTGATGTTGAGCCGGGTAAAAGCAATTTGTACAAGGGCAACAACGAGTTGCACTTGACGATTCAAGCCACCGAACTGCGAATACGGGGGAACACCGTAAAGCTCATCACGATACAAAACATCCAGCCAGAACTACAACGTCAGGAATTGGATGCGTGGCAGAACCTCACGCGTGTCTTGCGGCATGAGATCATGAACTCAATCACGCCCATCTCGTCCCTCACATCAACACTGCGCGAAGTGCTGGAATACGATCTCGTAAAGCAGGACGGGCACTACGTCCTTAAAGAGGAAGGCGCAGAAGACCTTCGTGAAGGACTCACTACCATTGAAAGTCGAAGCAAGGGACTAATCAAGTTCATTGATGCCTATCGCGAATACACCTCGCTGCCACTACCGACCATTCGAACGGTGTTGTTAAAAGATTTGATAGAAAAGGTAGCCCAATTCATGAAGCCCGAGATCAAACGCCACAACATCGACTTCGTATATTCCTGCGCATCAGACTACCTCACCATTCAAGCCGATGCTGACATGATTGAACAGGTGTTGATCAACCTGATAAAGAACGGCATCGAAGCGGTAACCGAAATACCTAATCCTCGAATCGATCTGGCTGGCCTGTACGATGAAACCGGCGTGCGTATTGAAGTTGCTGATAACGGACCGGGTATTATACGTGAAGCGTTGGAGTCGATCTTCGTTCCTTTTTATACTACCAAAAAAACTGGCTCTGGAATTGGACTCAGCCTTTCAAGGCAAATTATGCAGCTGCATAACGGAACACTGAATGTGGAATCAGAGCCTGGGGTGAGGACGGTGTTTACGTTGAGATTCTAGTTGGAAAAGGTAATCGGTGATCGGTGCCTATGTGCTCTATGTGTACATCTATGTGTTTCTATGTGGTTCAATGATTCAATCGTTATCTTTTTGAACCACATAGGGCACATAGATGTACACATAGAGCACATAGACATCAGTTCCTACTGAATCTTCCGGAAGACCACCGACGCATTATGGCCGCCAAACCCAAACGTATTACTCATCGCCACATTGACTTCCTTGCGAATTGAGCTGCCAAGCACAACCTTAAGTCCTTTCGGCATTCCTGGATCGAGGTTGGTCGTGTTGATGGTGGGTGGTATAATCCCTTCGCTGATGGCTTTAATACAGATGATCGCTTCCGCTGCGCCCGCGGCGCCGAGCATGTGACCAACTGCCGACTTCGTCGCGCTAATATGGAGCCGCTTCGGATTGTCGCCAAAAACTTTCGTCACAGCTTTCATCTCACTGACATCGCCCATCGGCGTTGAGGTAGCATGGGGGTTGAGGTAGTCGACATCCTCGGGAGTAAGTCCCGCATCGTCGAGCGCCCACTGCATTCCAAGCATCGCGCCTTTTCCTTCAGGATGGGTAGCTGTCAGGTGATACGCATCAGCGGACATGCCCCCGCCCGCGACTTCCGCGTAGATGCGCGCACCCCTCCTCTTTGCATGCTCATATTCTTCGAGTACCAGGGCGCATGCTCCTTCGCCCATCACAAAGCCGTCGCGGTCTGCATCGAATGGGCGCGATGCGTGCGCAGGATCGTCGTTGCGCGTTGACAACGCTTTCATGGCGGCAAACCCACCGACGCCTGCCTCATTAATTGGAGCTTCTGAGCCGCCGGTTATAATCACGTCAGCTTTGCCCCACCGTATATAGTTCATGGCGTCGATGATAGCAGTACTGGATGTAGCACACGCAGAGACGGTTGAAAAGTTTGGTCCCATGAAACCGTAGCGAATCGAGATCCACCCGGCAGCAATGTCGACAATCACTTTAGGGATAAAGAATGGATTGATCCTTGGCGTCCCATCACCGCGGGCGAAGTCCATGATCTCCTGCTGGAATGTGAAAAAGCCTCCGTTGCCGGATCCCCATATCACACCCACACGTGTCTTGTCGATCCCATCAAGATCGATACCGCTGTCGCGCAACGCTTCTTCTGATGACGCCATCGCATACTGCACGAAAGGGTCCATCTTACGGATCTCCGATTTCTCGAAGTAGTTGGCCGGATCGAAGCCCCTGACTTCGCAGGCAAAACGTGTTCTGAATTTCGAGGCATCGAATTTGGTGATGGGTCCTGCTCCCGACTTCCCATCAACAAGATTTTTCCAGAACTCGGAAAGAGAATTGCCGAGAGGTGTAATCGCTCCCATTCCGGTCACTACCACTTTCTTCATCATAGTCATTTGCTGATTTGATCGATTATTTGCCTGCAGTATTCGGTTACGTAATTCATGGGTTCATTGGAACGCACCGCGCGCGCATACATGACAGCACCTTCCACAGAACAAAAGAACACGAACGCCAGTGCGCGGGTATTCGGTATCGGTTTGAATTCACGGCAAGCGATGCCTTCATCCAGCAGGCGCTGTATAAAAGTCACGGTTGAATCAAGTTCCTTGCGCAGCGCACGGCGCATGAATGTCACGTCGTCATCTGCCTGCACTGCAGTGTTGAGTAGTGGACATCCTCCAGGCAGCGGAGGGTTGAGCACATAAGCAGCATAGAACTCCAGTAAACCCAGCAGCCGTTCCTTGTAACTCTGCTTGTGGGCAAGTCTGCCCTGAACACCATTGTGCACAAGTTGCATGGCGTGACGAAAAGCCTGCAGCGCCATGTCTTCCTTGCTGCGGAAATGGCCGTACAGCGCACCTTTTGTCAATCCCGTTGCACGGGTCAGGTCGTGAAGCGTAGTTCCCGAGAACCCCTTACGGTTAAACACGGGCGCTGTGCGCTCCAGAATATGTTGCCGCGTACGCGCTGCCTTGTCCATGAGGGCAAAGATACAGAAAAATAAATATACCGATCGGTATATTTTTAATTCTACTCCATTGGCTGAATGGAAAGACAAACGATCGATTTATGATTAGTGATTTCTGATTATCAAAAATCACTAATCAAAACGGCACGCCCGTCTCCTTCGAAATGTCCTTCAAATCCTTCACCACTGCAGCAAGAAGCGGTACTCCTTCCTTTAATCGAACTTCTTCTGCCTCGCGTTCGGGATCACCGGGAATGAGAACGGCGTCATGGCCAGGAGCAGGCTTGGTAGCGCGAAAGACTTCAATCCAATGGTCTATCCGCTTCTTGAACACATCGACATCTTCGAAGCCGGCGATATCCATCGCACCGAAAAAATGTCCAATGCCCTTTCCAACACTCTTTTCAGGTACTTTTTCAAAAAGCGCAAATGGCGGGGCGAAAGGTCCCCAGTTGGCGCCGCTCAAAACACAGGAAAGAATATCAACCATCGCAGAAAGCGCGTATCCTTTGTGACCACCCAGGTCCCGTGTAGAACCCAGAGGAAGCAGCGCACCTTCGTAGATGTCTCCAGGACTGATCGAAGCATTACCTTTTTTGTCGATCATCCATCCTACCGGCACCACCTTTCCCTCACGTTGCGCCTGCTCAATCTTTCCAAAAGCCACAACGCTCGTCGACATGTCGATTACTATTGGAGGCTGATTGTATCCGGGAAATGCAATTGAAATCGGATTTGTACCCAGCCTCCGTTCTGCGCCCCATAGCGGAACCACAATGCTCGACGAATTGGTCATCGACCAGCCGATCATGTCGCGCTCCAGTGCCTTCAGCGAGTAGTACGATGCAATGCCATAGTGATTCGTATTCCGAACGCTAACCCATCCCGACCCAAACTCCGCGGCTTTGTCCAAGGCGATGGCGTTAGCTTTCGGACCGACCACGAGTCCGAGGCCGCTATCGCCGTCGACCGTTGCCACACTCTTACGCTCACGTACGATGGTAATCTTGGGTTTGGGATTTATCCTCCCTATTTTGAACATGTCGACATACGTCCGCAGCCGCGCGACCCCGTGCGAGTCGATGCCACGAACATCTGCTTTCGAGAGTACATCTGCCGCTTGCCAGGCATCATCCGTTGGCACGCCGAGGCGTTCGAATACTGACGCAGTGAATTCTTTGAGGTATGATGCGGGATAGGTGACGTATTCGCTTTCCACGGCGCTTAGCCCTGACGGGCCACCTGACGTTGTTCTCCGAGTCCGTCAATGCCGAGTTCGACAACATCACCGGCTTGTATGAACCGCTGCGGATTCATTCCCATGCCGACGCCAGCTGGCGTTCCTGTTGAAATGACATCACCGGGAAGCAGCGACATAAAGCGGCTCACATAGCTTACGATAAACGGCACTTTGTATATCAGGTTGGCCGTAGTACCATCCTGCTTGATCTCACCGTTGAGTTTCAACCACAGCCGCAAATTGTCGACGTCGCGGATCTCATCCTTCGTGGCAAGAAAAGGTCCGAGCGGTGCAAACGTGTCACAGCTTTTCCCTTTCACCCATTGACCGCTGTGCTCGAGTTGAAATTCGCGTTCGCTGTAGTCATTGTGAAGACAGTAACCTGCGATATAGTTCATCGCATCTGCTTCCTCTACATAATTCGCGCGCTTTCCGATGACTACCGCCAGTTCAACTTCCCAATCCGTTTTCTTACTGTTGCGCGGAATCAGCAGGTCATCGTCGGGGCCAACGATAGCAGACGTCGCCTTAAAGAAAATGACAGGCTCCGGCGGTACCGACGCGCCCGTTTCACGCGCGTGATCAGAATAGTTAAGTCCGATGCATATAATTTTCGATGGCCGTGTAATAGGAGGACCCAATCGCACCTTGGGATCGACTTTCGGCAGCGTGTCGAGGTTATCGCGCAACCACGACTCGAGTCGCGTTAGTCCGTCCGTCTCGAAAAAACGTTCGCCAAAATCTTCTCCAAAAGCGGAGACGTCAAATCGTTCTCCCTCGTGTATGATGCCGGGCTTTTCCATCCCGGGCGCGCCAAAGCGGATGAGTTTCATTGTGTTGATGTGTTGATGTGTTGGTGTGTTGATGTTGGTGCGTATCGCTGAGTCATCTGCCAGTCGTTACCGTTTGTGTGTATTCCTGGATTACTAGGTGTTTAATTTCTCAAAGCCGCCGTCGATGAAGTAGTCTGTACCGGTGATGAAGGAGGCTTCGTCGGAGCACAGATAGAGGGCGAGCGTGGCAATTTCGTCTGGTTTTGCCATCCTGCCGATGGGTTGAGTTTTCGAAAGCTTTTCAAAAACCTCCTGTTCGCGCCCCGGATAATTTGCTTTGATAAATCCATCGACAAAAGGTGTATGCACGCGCGCGGGGGATATGCTATTACACCTGATGTTGTCGTGAATGAAATCCCGCGCTACGGAGTACGTCATCGTCAAAAGTGCGCCCTTAGTCATGGAGTAGGCAAACCGCTCCGGGATGCCGAGGGTGGCAGCAATGGACGTCATGTTGAGTATGACACCTCCGCCCTGTTGTTTCATGTGCGTGATGACGTGCTTCATCATGTTGAACGCGCCCTTCACGTTGACCTGGAAGAGCCGGTCGAAATCAGCTTCACTGGTCGTCTCCAGCGTACCGATGTGGGCGACGCCCGCGTTGTTAATCAGCACATGGATACGACCAACTTGTGAAAGAATCGTCTCCACGGCGTCCCGCGTCTGGCTATGGCTTGCGACGTTGCAGGGAACCACAGTGGCCTTCCCTCCTTCCCCGCGAATTCTTTCCGCAGTCTCGCGCCCGCCCGCTTCGTTGAGCTCAACGATAAACACGTGACCACCGTGCCTGGCGAAGCGTAATGCCATTGCTTGACCGATGCCGCTACCGCCGCCGGTAATTACAATGTTCTTGGATGTATAATCGAAAAGTTCGGCCATGATCTACACGCTGCCCCTCAATGCTGGTGGCCGTTGAGGAAAGCATCCCACTCGTCGGCCTGACCATTCAATTGATCTTTAAGAAAGATCGCGTAAGAGGGTTTGTAAGGCTTCCTTCGCAGCGGCATCTGGGCTTCCTCCGGCGTGTAGTCTCCTTTCTTTGCATTGCACTTCTTGCAAGCGGTAACGAGGTTCGTCCACGTATCGAGTCCGCCACGTCCCTTCGGGAACACGTGATCGATGGTGAGGTCGCGTCGCGTGCCGCAGTACTGGCATTCGAAGTTATCGCGCTTGAATATGTTCTGCCGGGTAAGCGTAACGCCCTTGTAGGGGGCGTTAACGTATCGGTTGAGTCGTATTACTGAAGGCATCGGGAAACTCTGCGAGACGGAATGCAACCGATGCCCGTTCGCCGACTTTACCAATTCACTTTTTTTCAAATAAACCAGCACGAATGCACGCTCAACGGAACATACCATGAGCGGACTGTAATCTTGATTGAGTACCAACACTCTGCTGATCATGCTGGTAATATAGAATCAAACTTTCAAGTTACAAAACAGGCTGTCGCCGATTTTGCTATTCCATCTTGCAACCCGTCACAGCAACACCCTTCTTGCCTGAACGAACGCGTGCGTTATTCGGCCAGTGTCGACATTCCGGATTCCATCAGGCGTCAGGTCATCCACCCGCACCTTGCCGGACGCATGGATGATTTTCTCCTGACTCAACACGATGCCAACGTGGTTGACGCGGTCCGAGTCGCGGCTGAAGAATGCCAGATCGCCAGGCTGACAATCTTGTATTCCGCTCACGGGTCTGCCCTGGCGGACCTGCTGAATGGAATCGCGGTCGAGTCGGTAGCCGCAGATGCGGAAAACCATCTGCACGAAACCCGAGCAGTCGATTCCAAACGGACTCTTGCCTCCCCAATGGTACGGCGCGTTGAGATACTGCAACGCGGTCGACCTCAGGAATTCGTAGTCGCGTTTCTGACCAAGATTTTTTGCCTCGCCATTGAATGCAAACTGCTCCTCCATCCGGAAAAGTTCCGAACTGGAGATCGGGATTATGCTTCCCATCAGGATGAACTGCGTCCTCTTGTTGTAGAGAATGCTCGTAGTAAGCTCAGTCGTGATCTTGAATTCAGCGTGGTTGCTATAGTCAAAGTATTCCTTCGAAACGGAATGGTGCTGGATGGCACTGATCCATCCTTCATACTGATCGAGGCTGATGCGAATCCTAAACCAGTTGTTATCAGCATCCGATTCCAACACTTCATAGTGTTCGCCGAACAACAACTGGGTAACCTGCTCCGATCGTTCCGAAGGTTCTTTGCGCACCGGTATCAGGCTCAGGCGGGCAACACCGTAATCAATCGCGTTCGTCATAACACCCAATCAGGTCTTTATCCGGCTGAGTTCTCTTTGCGCTTCTTTTTCGCGCAGCGACTGCCGTTTGTCGTGCAGCTTCTTACCTCGCGCAAGGGCAATCTCAAGTTTGGCAATGCCGCGGTCATTAACAAATAGTCTGATGGGAATCAACGTTAGTCCCTTTTCCTCCATCCGCGACGTCAGTTTCCTGATCTCCGATTTCTTAAGCAGCAGCTTTCGCTCACGCGTCGGCTCATGGTTATAATGCGTACCCTGCGCGTAGGGGGTAATGTGAATTCCCTTGACAAAAAGTTCACCATCATTTGCATAGCAGTAGCCGTCCTGCAGGTTAACCTTGCCTTCCTTTATGGACTTGATCTCGGTTCCTTTCAACACCATACCGGCTATGTACTTGTCGAGCAATTCGTACTCGTACGTGGCGCGTTTGTTCTTGATGTTGATGTTATCGGAGAAGCGTTGCCCGGCCATACCTGTCAGCACTATTACAATCAATTTTACAATATTGCGCCCATCATTCAAAACGGCATCCTCGCCTGCGGAACAACACTGAGGTCGCTGAACATTCCTGCGAGAAACTTATAGTGCGCTGCTATCGCGATCATGGCGGCATTGTCAGTGCAGTACTGAAACTCGGGAATGAAGAGGTTCCATCCCTCTTCCTCTGCCATTTCACTGAGACGCTTTCGCAAACCCCTGTTAGCTGACACGCCGCCTGCTACAGCAACCTCGTGTATGCCCGTCATGTCGCTTGCCTGCTTGAGCCTGGACACCAGCATCTCGACAAGATGAGCCTGCAGACTCGCGCACAAGTCAGGAAGGTTGTTCGCTATAAAATCAGGGTCGGTCTTTACCCTGTCCCGAAGGAAATAAAGGAAAGCAGTCTTGATTCCGCTGAACGAAAAGTCAAGCCCCGGCATACTCGTCGCCGGAAACGTGAACGCGTTAGGATTCCCCTGAGCAGCGTATTGATCGATGAGCGGTCCTCCGGGATAAGGAAGTCCCATGATCTTAGCCGCCTTGTCGAATGCTTCGCCTGCAGCATCATCCTGTGTCTGGCCGATGACCTCCATGTCGAGTGGCGCCTTGACGCGCACAAGTTGAGTATGTCCTCCACTGACCGTGAGGCACAGAAACGGAAACCTGGGATGAGGTTCGCTGATGAAGTGCGCCAGCACGTGCGCCTGCATATGGTTGACCTCAATCAGGGGGATGTTCAGCGCCGCCGCCATCCCTTTGGCGAATGAAACCCCCACCAACAGAGCACCCATGAGTCCGGGCCCACGAGTGAAGGCAATAGCTTGTAAATTACGTGGCTGGATGCCCGCTTCCGAGAGCGCCTGATCTACGACGGGAACGATGTTTCGCTGATGCGCGCGCGACGCCAACTCGGGTACAACGCCTCCATATTTTTGGTGCACATTTTGCGAGGCAATAATATTATTAAGTACCTTGCCGTTACGGATTACGGAGGC
>Ga0207873_1000173_pt1 | contig 68540 bp, 62 predicted proteins | sample BGWIniCompost_FD_187373 | JGI IMG/M metagenome (GOLD analysis project Ga0207873, IMG submission 187373) | Cellulose adapted compost microbial communities from Newby Island Compost Facility, Milpitas, CA, USA - BGW Initial Compost (SPAdes)... ...
CAAACCCGCCGTGATCTCAGAGATCGCCAGAGTCCTCAAGCCCGGCGGCCGCATCGGGATCTCAGACGTCGTCGCCGACGACTCCCTCACCCCCGAAGAGCGCGCCGAGAGAGGCTCCTGGGTCGGATGCATCGCCGGGGCGCTCTCGTACTCGGAGTACCGCCAGCTGCTCGAAGAAGCCGGGTTCGTCGACATCACCATCGACGCCACCCACCAGGCAACCGCGGGGATGGACTCGGCCATCATCAAGGCTACGAAGCCATCCATGACATAGCTGTCTCAGAACAGCGCCTTCTCGGAACGGCGAGGGGGCTCCAGATGGAATGGCACGCTCGTGACGGCGATGCTCGGCTCGGCCGCCAGCGCCCCCTTGATGGCGAGAGCAGTCTGGTTGTGGAGGAACTGCGTGACCCTGCCCGGCACGATGAACTCCGGTAGGACGGCGTTGATGAGCGTCCCCGGCGGGGCGACCCTACGACGCTCCCGGAGGTAGTGCACCAGGGGATCGACGATCTCGCGGTAGGGGCTCGGAATGATGTCCAACGGCAGCGTCATCCCCGCCTCGTGCCAGTGCCGTTCCAGGCGCTCCCGCTGCTCGGCGTCGACGTCGATGTGGACGGCGGTCACCGGCGGTCCCAAGCGCTCCGCATAGGCCAGCGCCTCCCGGGTGGGGCGGATGAGGTCCGAGATCAGGACGACCTGCTCGACCCGCCGCGTGGGGACTCGGCCGAGCTTGCTGCGGCGGGATCGCCGCAAGACGTTCAGGTCCGTAACGACGACTCCAGGCTCGAACAGCAGCCGGGACTTGACGACGAAGCTGTGGCGGTGGGCGAAGGGCGCCAGGATCGACGGCCGGTGCACACGGTCGGCGAGGATCACCGTCACCTGCGAGCCTGGATGCTCGTCCCGTTCCTTCCGCACACGCTCCACCAGGCGACGAGAGACAGATTCCCGCTCGCCGGGGAGCACTTCGAGTTGGTGGAAGGGATGGGCGCTGTCCCAGGTGTAGAGGAGATCATCCGAGTAGGGCTCTTCGGCATGCACGCAAGTGACCGCCTCCGCATGGATCAACTCGGCGTAGCGAAGGGCACGGTCGGTTCCTTCGTCGTGATGGGCGACGAACACGAGCACCCGGGTCGGGCGGGGCTCCGGGCCGCTCGGGAGCAGTTTCAGCTGGGCGGCGACGGCCAGATAGTGGGACCGGACTCCCAGCATGAGTGTCACGAGGATCGGTATCGCCAGGATGACGATCCAGGCACCGAGGGCGAACTTCACGGTCGCGACGACCACGAGCACTACGGAAGTGACCGCAGCACCGACGGTGTTGACGATCACCGACCGCCTCCATCCCGCTTCCCGTGTGCGGAACCAATGGCGCACCATTCCAGACTGGCTGAGCGTGAAGGCGGTGAACACGCCGACGACGTAGAGCTGGACCAGGCGGTTCACCTGAGCGTCGAAGACGAGGAGGAGCCCGCCCGCCACGACCGCCAGGGTGACGATGCCGTTGGAGAAGACGAGCCGGTCGCCGCGGTTGAGGTATTGGCGAGGCATCAGCTTGTGGCGGGCGAGGATGGCCGACAGGCGGGGGAAGTCTTGGTAAGCGGTGTTGGCCGCCAGGATCAGGATGGCAGCTGTCACGACCTGGAGCGTGTAGAACCCGATGCCCTCGCCGAACGCCGCCCGCCCGATCTGGGAGATCACCGTGCCGTGGGTGTCCAACGTCTCCTCGGAGATCCGTACATCGAACCACCGGGCGAGAGTGGAGATGCCGAGGAACATGCTGATCGAGATCGCACCCATGACCCCCAGGGTCGTGGCGGCGTTGCGGGCCTTCGGCTCCCGGAACGCCTGTACGCCGTCGGCGATCGCCTCGACGCCAGTCAAAGCCGTCGAACCTGAGGCGAAGGCGCGCAGGATCAGGAAGGTGCCGACGCCCGTCACCTCTTCCAACGCGATCCCTGACGAGACCGCCCTCGGGCACACCCCGTCGAGGCATCGAGCGAAGCCCGTCACCAGCATCGTCCCTACCGTGAGGATGAACAGGTAGGTGGGGAGGGCAAACAACATCGAGGCCTCTTTCACGCCTCTCAAGTTGGCGACTGTCAGGAGCACTACGAACCCCAGGGCGATCTCCGCCCTCCAAGGGATGAGGCCGGGCGCCGCCGAGGTGATGGCGGCCACGCCGGCCGAAACCGACACCGCCACAGTGAGTACGTAGTCCGTGAGGATGGCCGCGGCGGCAGTCGCACCGGCGTGGAGGCCGATGTTGTCGGTGGCAACGATGAACGCTCCGCCGCCGTTCGGATATGCCCGGATCGTCTGGCGGTACGAAACGACCACGATGGTGAGGAGACCGGCGATCGCCAGGGAAATAGGCGTGAGAAGGCGGAAGGCTCCGGCGCCCGCCAGGGCGAGGACCAACAACGCCTCCTCTGTGGCGTAGGCCACCGAGGAGAGAGGGTCCGAGGCGAAGATCGGCAGGGCCAGCCAACGGGGGAGGAGTTGGTGTTCTTCCTCGGTCGAGGCGAAAGGCCGCCCCAGGACGCGCTGCTTCAAACCGGGATGAGGAGGCTGCCTCATTCCTCCCCCGTGGAGGTCGTCGCCAGGCGCCTCCGCGCCGACGGCGAGTCAGCGATCACGGCACGCCGGCTACTTCGGCCGACTCCTCGACACCCACGCTCAGCCCAGCCGGCCTCTTCGACCAGGCGATAGCCCCGATCAGGACGACGAGGGCGATCGCCGCCACCACGTAGCGCATGGGTGACTCTCGCATGACGATCACCGCCGGCAACACGAGGAGCGAGATCAGGTTCATCACCTTGATCAACGGGTTGAGTGCAGGGCCGGCGGTGTCCTTGAACGGGTCGCCGACCGTATCGCCGATCACGGCCGCCTTGTGGGCCTCGGAGCCCTTGCCTCCATGGTTGCCTTCTTCGATGTACTTCTTGGCGTTGTCCCATGCGCCGCCCGAATTGGAGAGGAAATTGGCCATCAGTTGACCGGTGAGGATGGCGGCGGCCAGGAACCCACCGAGAGCGAGATAGCTGATCCCGAAGCCCACGATGACCGGCGTCAGAACGGCGAGCAGGGCGGGGGTAGCCAGCTCGCGGAGTGAGGCGCTGGTACAGATGTCGATCACGGGGCCGTAGTCGGGGCGCCGCTCGCCACGCATGATCGCTCCATCGGCGAACTGGCGGCGCACCTCCCGCACGACGACGCCGGCCGAGCGCCCCACGGCGCGGATCGCCAGCGCCGAAAACATGAATGCGACCGAGCCGCCGACTAGGAGCCCGATGAACGTGGCGGGGTCGGCGACGTTGATCGAGGTCTCCGGCAGTCGGAAGAGCTCGCTGCCTTCCGCGTTCAGGCCCAGCTCCGCCGCCGCGGTCTCGACGAAGGAGGCAAATAGCGCGACGGCGGCGATGACCGCCGAGCCGATGGCGAATCCCTTCGTCACGGCCTTTGTCGTGTTCCCCGCCGCGTCGAGGGACACCATGATCTTTTCCGGTTCCCCGGAGAACTCGCCGGACATCTCGGCGATGCCGGCGGCGTTGTCGGCCACCGGACCGAACGTGTCCTCGGAGACCACCACGCCAGTAGTGGCGAGCATGCCCATGCCGCACAGGGCGACCAGGTAGAGCGAGAACTGGAGGTTGCCACCGCCGATGAGGATCGAGACGCCCAGGGCGCCGGCAATGGCCAGGATCGCCCACACGGATGATTCGAGTCCAGCGCTGATGCCCGAGAGGACGGTGGTCGCCGGACCGGTTTCGGTGGCCCGGGCGATTTCGCGGACGGGCGTCGTCTCCGTGGAGGTGAAGTACTCGGTGATCCGGCTGGCGACCTGAGCGAGCACGAGGCCAGTGAACACGGCGCCGAACACCTTCCAGCCCTCGTTGCCGTGCTCGTTTCCTACATAGAGGAGGGCCACGGCGAGGGTTCCGATGACGGTCAGGACTCCGGCAGTGAAGAAGCCCCGGTTGATGGGAGTCAGCGGCGTCCGGTCCGTGTCGCGGGCACGCACCAAGTACACGCCGATGATCGAGGCGATGACACCGATGGCTCGGACGATCAGCGGGAAGATCAGGCCCAGGGCGGGGTTGGCGCCCACCGAGGAGAACGCCGCTACCCCGAGGATGATCGAGGCAACGAGGGTGACCTCGTAGCTCTCGAAGAGGTCCGACGCCATGCCCGCGCAGTCGCCGACGTTGTCGCCGACGTTGTCGGCGATCGTCGCCGGGTTGCGGGGGTCGTCTTCGGGGATGCCCTGCTCGACCTTGCCGACCAGGTCGGCGCCGACGTCAGCGGCCTTCGTGAAGATGCCGCCACCCACCCGCAGGAACAAGGCGAGCAGAGAACCGCCGAAGCCGAACCCGACGAGGATCGCCGACGACGTGTTCTGGAACACCATGATGATCAACGTGGCTCCGAGGAGGCCGAGGCCGACCGTGAACATCCCGGCCACGCCTCCGGTCCGGAAGGCGACGCTCAGGGCGGCCGGCAGGGAGCCAGACCTCGCCGCTTCGGCCGTGCGGACGTTGCCGCGCACGGCGAGGCTCATACCGATGAATCCGGTCAGCCCCGAGAGCACGCACCCGGCGAGAAAGGCGAGGGTGCGAGAGAGGCCGGATTCGAGAAAGCTCAGGGCCTCGTTTCCCTCCGGGGTGAGGACCGCCGTGGAGGTGATGAACACTAGGACCGCGAGGGGCACGAGGATGACGGCGATGGTTCGGAACTGGCGCTTGAGATACGCCATGGCGCCTTCCTGGATGGCGCCGGCGATCTCGCGCATCTTCGGGGTGCCTTGCCCGACGGCGAGGACCCCGCGGGCCATGACCCATCCGGCGACGATGGCCGCAATTGCGGTGGCGGCAGCCACCGTGAGCCACATCCATTCGGCGGTACCCAGTGTGAATTCCTGGTAGCCGCCTTCAGCGGCCAGGACGACCGGATTCATTCGCGCTCCTTCTCGATGTTCGACACGTAGATCTCCGAGGCGAGTCGGTGCCCGAGGACCCGTTCGATTCCTCCCACGTCCACGACGATCGGCCCGTCGAACGGTTGGCGTTCCTCCACGGTGACGACCACTCCTGGGCGGATGCCGATTTCCTCCAGGAACGAGACGACTTCCGGATGGGTGTCGCCACGCAGTGCCACCTCCACGCGATCTCCGGGGTCGGCGTTGGCCAAGGTGGGCAGTTCGGCGACTTCCTCCGCTTCGGCTTCCGGAATCGGGAAGCCGTGGGGACAAGTGGTCGGGCGGTCCAACGCCGAGTACATCCGCTGGACCACCTCGGAAGGCAGCGCGTGCTCGAACGTGACGGCGAGACGGTCCGCCTGGTCCCAGGCGTAACCCAGCATGTCGGAGAGGAAACGCTCGACGATGCGGTGGCGGCGAATGGCGGCGACGGCGGCGAGACGCCCGGCCTTCGTGAGGCTCACCCCTTGGTAGGGGCGGTGCTCGAGAAACCCTCGCTCGTCGAGTTTCTTGAGCCGCGCCGTGACGGCGGCCGGCGAGATGGCGAGCGCCTCGGCCAGGTCGCCGGAACGGGCGACGCCTTCCGGTCCGGCCAGCCGGTAGACGGACTTCAGCGTCTCGCTTTCGGCGGGATTGATGTCCACGGCCTGGCAGCGTACCCGATTTTTCGATGAGATGAAACCTCATCTTCGACGAAGTGGAAATCGCCGTTCGGGTCGCCGAAAGACCTGGGAGGCCCGGGACGGCAGGGTGCTCGATGTACCCGGTCCGGACGGAGGTCGGCCCCGGGCGTTGGCCCGGGGCCGTCGTGCCCACGGATCCTGGGAGGGTCGGAGGAGGAAGGGACTCCGAAGGGAGGGAGGGAGGCAAAATCCGTGGATTGTTGAACCGTTTATCGGGCAAACCTGGGCAGATCTTTAGGAAAAATCTCGGTGTGCCCTACTCGGGGTCGGGCCAGTCTGCCCCTGGTATTTCGACCCCAATTCGGGAGACCCGTACGGGTGGTCAGCCGGCGTCGTCATCTGATAGAAGGAGATCTGTCCGATCTTCATCCCGGGGTAGATGGCGATCGGGAGGGTCGCCACGTTCGACAACTCCAGGGTGATGGCTCCTTCGAAGCCGGGGTCGATGAAGCCCGCCGTCGAGTGGATCAGAAGGCCGAGCCGCCCCAGCGACGACTTCCCCTCCAGCCGGGCCACGACGTCGAGTCCCAGCCTCACGCGCTCGAGTGTGGCGCCGAGGACGAACTCGCCCGGGTGGAGCATGAAGGGCTCTCCCTCTTCGACCTCGACCAGCTTGGTGATGTCCTCTTGAGGCGACCGGGGATCGATCGCCGGGTGCCGGTGGTTCTCGAAGACCCGGAAGCTGCGATCGACCCTGAGGTCGACGCTCGAAGGCTGGATGTAGGACGGTTCGAGCGGCTCGATGTCGATGCGGCCTTCCGCCAAGGCCTCTTTGATGGTCCGATCCGAAAAGATCACGGGCGCGATGCTAACCCCGCCCACCGGTACAGGTCTCTCCGGGATCGCCGAAGGCTCTGATGATCAGGGGGCCATCACCGGCACCGCGAGCATTTCGTGGACGATGGCTAGTCCGTCGTCTGGTCGAGACCCGACCACAGAGCCGTGATCCGGGGAGCCAGGCGCCGCAACTCTTCGAGGTGCACCTGGGAGAGTTTCGCCAGGCGGGACTCGGCCTCGGGAGTGAGGCCAATCCGCACGATCCGGGCGTCGTCGGGATCGGTGTGCCTTTCGACCAGCCCGTCTCGCTGGGCGCGATCGATCAACTCGACCGTGCTGTTGTGCTTGAGCTGCAAGTAGTCGGCCACCTCGGCGACCGTCGGTCCTTTCCGGTCCGGGTGTCCTCGAACCGCCAGCAGCAATTGGTGCTGGGCGGGAGTGAGCCCGGCCGAGCGTGCCTGTTCGGCACTCCACCGCAGGAAGCGGCGGAGGCCTGAGCGCAGCTCCAGGAGCTGTCGGTAGTCGGCGTCGGTCACCGCGTCGGAGGACATATCGTGACACGATACACTTCCCCTCGCCTTGCTGAGGACCAGTCCGCGCCGAATCACCTATCTGAGCTTCCTCGCCGTCCTGCTCGGCCTCGCCGCCGGCGGAGCAGCGTGGCTGCTCGTCGCGCTCATAGCCCTCTTGACCAATCTCGCCTTCTTCGGCCGGGTCGCCTACGACCTCCCCTCGATGAGCGCATTGGAGCCGTCGCCCCGCGTCGTCCTCGTGGCGGTCGCCGGTGCTTTGGTGGTCGCCCTGTTGGCTCGGTGGAGCCCGATCATCAAGGGCCACGGCATACCGGAGGCGATGGAGTCGGTTCTCCATCGCCAGAGCCGGGTGGAGCCGCGCACCGCTATTGCCAAGCCGCTGTCGGCGGCGATCGCCATCGGCACCGGAGGGCCGTTCGGCGCGGAAGGGCCGATCATCGTCACCGGCGGATCACTCGGATCCCTCCTCGGCCAGCTCCTCGGAGTTTCACCGTCGGAGCGCAAGATCCTTCTGGCGTGTGGCGCCGCGGGAGGCATGGCAGCGACCTTCGGCGCGCCGATTGCCTCCGTCGTACTCGCTACCGAGCTCCTCCTGTTCGAGTTCTCCACGCGTGCCTTCATCCCCACTGCCATCGCCGCCGCGGTGGCCGGAGGGATCCACTCGACTGTGTTCGGCAATGGTCCCTTGTTCACCGTGCCCGACCACGGATTCGCCGGTCTCGCCGACCTGCCGCTCTTCGTGCCGCTTGGGCTCCTGTGCGGTCTCCTCGCCGTCGTTCTCTCCAAGGGCCTGTTTCTCGTCGAGGCCGCGTTTCGCCGGCTCCCCCTGAACGAGTTCTGGCATCCGGTGATCGGAGCGGTGGGTTTCGGGGTCGTCGGCCTGTTCGTGCCCGAAGTTCTCGGAGTGGGCTACGACCAGATCGATGCCGTGCTCGCCGGGGGGATGGCGGCTGGTGCGCTGGCCACCCTGGCGGGCGCGAAGCTACTGGCCTGGTGGCTCGCCCTCGGTTCCGGGACATCGGGCGGGACGTTGGCGCCGGTTCTCCTGATATCGGGCTCATTTGGAGCGTTGGTGGGCAGCGTGACCCTGGAACTGGTGCCCGATTCCGAGTTGAGCGCGGGCGCTTTTGCGCTCGTGGCGATGGCCGCCACTTTCGGAGCCGCTACTCGGGCAACCCTCACGTCGATCGTCTTCGTGTTCGAGTTGACGCGTGACTTCGACGCCATCCTTCCCCTCATCCTCGCCAGCGTCCTCGCCGACCTGGTGGGGGCGTGGCTCCTCCCCAACACCCTCATGACCGAGAAGCTCCATCGCCGGGGTCACCGCGTGTCGACCGACCTCCACTCAGATGTCATGGCCAACACCCCGGTTGCCGAGGTGATGAGCGCCCCGGTGGTGACCGTGTCCGTCGACATGGCGCCGGCGGACGCCGTGGACATCGTGGCGGCGAACGGCCACAGCGCCTATCCGGTCGTGAGCGCCGACGGTGAGCTGAGGGGCATCGTCTCACGCAACGAACTCCTGTCCGACGAGGCCCTTGGAGCGTCGACGCTCGCCGACATCGCCCGATCCGACGTGGTCACCGTCGACCGCGACGCCACGGTGGGAGATGTCAGCCGCTTGATGATCGCCGAGGGCGTCGACCACGTCCCCGTCGTTGAACGATCGGGACGGCTCGTGGGGATGTGCACCCGCACCGACATCCTCAAGGCGGCGGGAAAGCTCCTGTCCGCCGACCAGCCAGAAGCAGGATGGCTTTCCCGACTCCGTTCTACCCAAGGTCCGGAAAGCCGTCCGGAAATCTAGGTCGTGAGCACCTCTCGAGCCGGCGAAGACGGGGTTTAGTCACCAGGGACCGCGGCCGACAAGTGTCGGGTACACGTCTTTGGGGGAATCCTTTGATCTACGCCACCGAGCTTCGGCGCGGCGCCGTCGTCATGGGCGTCGCCGGCTTCGTCGAGAACGCCATCCACGTCTTGGGACAGGTGAACGAGCGCCTGAGTTCGGCGCGGGCACGCCAAGCCGTGGTGTGGTCACAGGCCACACTCGATGATGTCCGGCTGGATCTGGAGTCGTCGGCTGATTCGTCCTCACTCGACGACCTGCCGGCGAGCTGGGTTCTCAACCCGCGCTGGCATGCGACTGTCTTCCGGGTCGCCTCGTCGCGGGAGACGGTCCTGCTCACGGTCGCAGCGAACGCGGTCCGAGTGGTCTCCCAGGAGATGGACCGCATGCTCGAAGATCGTTGGCCCGTCGAGGTCGTGGACCTTCTGAGCGTCCAGCGCCAACGCCTGTGCCTGATCGAAGACGCCTTGCTGGGGGCGCGTGCCGAGATCAGCGGAGTGGGGACACTCGAACGGGTCGGTGGAACGCCCGAGGCGCTCAGGCGGTGAGGCTGCCTACCTGGGTGTCTTGAGACCGCTCCGTCAGCCGTTCCACCAGCGACCGCAGTTCGGCAGGGGGAAAAGGTTTCGTGACCCATGCCGAAACGGTGGGAGGGATCCCGGTGTCGGGTACCTCATAGCCGGAGAGGATCACCACTGGAAACGAAGCTCCGGCTCGGCGCCACGCCTCCGCCAGTTCGAGGCCCGACATGTGGGGCATCGACATGTCCACGATCGCCAGGTCCCAGCCTTGGGCCGCCCCGGCCTCGAGGGCTTCCGTCGCCTTCGAGCATGTCGACACTTCGGCCAAGCCGCCGAGTGCGATCTGGATCAGGCGGGTGATCACGGGCGAGTCGTCGACGGCGAGGACGCGGAGGGCAGTCATGGGAATCCCTTCGGCCACCTGTCGAGACTTTCAAGGTGCATCTTTGGAAAGTGACCGAACGACCTGGTTGTCACGCCGGGACGGGCACCAGGGCTCGGCGGTATCGGGTCACGATCAACGTGGGCACGACGAGGAGGGCGAGTCCGACATAGGCGAGCAGACGGTACCCGGCGGCCTGGAAGAGGATCCCAGACGTGAGGCTGGCCGTGGCGCTGGACAACCAGGTGATCGAATCCACCCGGCCCTGCAGGCGGGCGCGCACGTCGGGGGCGACTCCCACGGTGAGCAGGGCCGACCCGGCGACGAAACCGAAGTTCCAGCCCAGCCCGAGGAGGAACAGGGCCACGATCAGAGCCGGCGTCGAATCCGGCGGCGCGGTGCCGGCGAGCACAGCCGATGTGGCCGACAGTCCGAAGCCGACGAGGACGATTCGATGGCGGCCGAAACGGTCGGCCAACCGCCCGGTGAGTGGCGAGAAGGCGAACATGCCCAGCGTGTGGGCGCTCAGCACCAGGCCCACCACTCCCAGATCCGACCCGTGCCGGTGGATGTGGAGGGGGGTAGTGGTCATGAGGAGCACCATCACGACCTGGGCGGCGATGAGGGAAGCCAGGGCGACTCTCACCCGGGGGAGCGTGAAGGCGTCTCCCAGCGAAGGTGCGACGGAAGGGGCAGGTGGATCGACTCCGAGCGTGGCCGGGTCGGGCCGAAGGGCGATCGTGTAGAGCAGGGCCGCCGCGGCCATGAAGACGATGGTGATGGCGAACCCGCCGCCGAGGGGATTGAATCCGAGCACTTCCACCGTGCGTCCGCCGGGCTGGAGGAGAACAGGCCCGAGGACCGAGCCTATGGTCCCGGCCCACACGATGAGACTGAGAGCAGACGCTCTCCGTTCAGGAGAGAACATCTCGGCGCCGGCATAGCGAGCGAGATGGTTGGAGGCGCTGCCCAGACCCAGGAAAACCATCCCCACCAGGAGCACCGCCAACGTCTCTGTGGTCACTCCGATGAAGGCGGTGGCCGCGCCGGCCACCGCGCACAGGTAGCCGGTGATCAACCCCGGGCGTCGACCCGACTGCGCCACCCGGGCTGTCAGGAGTGTCGTGCCGATCGCGGTCCCGGTGATGGTCAAGGCGCCCGGCAACCCGGCCAAGGTGGCGCTGCCCGTGATGTCCTCGACGGACAGGCCGGCCACGCTGGCGGCGGCGATGTGCCCGGTCGTGCCGAGGGCGGCACCGCCGAACAAGATGGCGGTCAACCGCCGACGCACGTCCATGGTCGGAAGGGTACCTGCAGGTTGCTGCGGCTCTCGACTGAATACGGCCGCAGCCAAGGCCGTCTGCAGTCCTGATCGAACAAAACCCCAGGTCTGTGACCTGGGGCTTGCTCCGAGCGGGTGACGGGAATCGAACCCGCGTTCCGAGCTTGGGAAGCTCGTGTTCTACCATTGAACTACACCCGCATCCGACAGCGTTTCCCCTGGTCAGAGTCCGCTGTCCTTGAGCTCCGAGGACCCGAGGGCCGCGAAGCTGCCTTCATCATAGGACGGGTCGAGGCTCACGTTCACCCCGACTGAGGCACTCTTCAGGGGAGGAGAGCGCGGCGGAGGAAGGCTGCCATTTGCCCCCGTGTTATGGGGTCGTCGGGGCAGAACCGGTTGTTGGCGGGTGGGTTGCAGCCTCGGGTGATTCCCGACGCGTAGAGGGCGTTGATATCGCCGACGAACACCGATTCGGCGATGTCGGTCAGGCCCTGGTCTCCCGCCGCAGCCAGGTCGAGGGCCCGTTTGAGGAAGGCCGCCATCTGTCCCCTTGTCATGGGGTCGTCGGGGCAGAACCGGTTGTTGGCGGGTGGGTTGCAGCCCCGGGTGATGCCTGCTTCGGCCAGAGCGGCGATGTCGCCTTCGAAGACGTGTCCGGCCGTGTCGACGAACCCGAAATCGCTGCCCGGCAGGTTCAGGGCCCGCACCAGGAACGCCGCCATCTGACCGCGGGTCACGGGGTCGTTGGGACAGAACCGGTCGTTGCCGGGTGGGTTGCAGCCCCGGGTGTAGCCGGCGTTGGCGATCGCGTTGATGTCGTCACGGAACACCGAGTCGGCGATGTCCACGAACCGATCCGGCAAAGACGTCGACGTCGTGGTCGTCGACGACGGAGGGTCCGGCAGATACTGATGAACGAAGATGTCGATGAACAGGTCGTCGTCGGCGTCTACCAGGTTCGTTGCCCGCGAGGGAAATGCGACGTACCGGCCGTCGCTCGACATCGAAAGACCGAAGTTGGAGGCACCGTTCGCCTGCGCCCCGTCGGAAGCAACGGAGACTCGCTTCGTCGACCCGCTTTGGCGGTCTCGGACGAAGATGTCGTAGGTCCCATTCGTATCGCCAGCGACGAGATTGGTGGCGTTGGACAAGAAGCCGACGTAGCGCCCATCACCGGAGATCGAGGCCGCGCCCGAGTCGCCGTTTCCTTGGACGCCGCTCGAATTCACGGAGACCCGTGAGGTCGTGCCGGTCTGACGGTCATACACGAAGACGTCCCCCGCGGCGTTGGTATCTTCGGGGACGAGATTCGAAGCCGAGGAGCCAAACGCTATGAATCGCCCGGTCGCCGACAACGAGGCGCCGGTCGACGAGCCATTGGGATCCGCGCCATTCGCCGCGATGGACACGCGTACGGTCGAACCCGTTTGGCGGTCATGGAGGAAGACGTCCGTCGCCGCGTTCGAGTCGTTGGGTACGAGGTTGGTGGAGTCGGACTGGAAGGCAACGAACCGCCCGTCAGCGGAGATCGCCGGACTGGACGAGGGCAGGTTCCCTTCGGTGCCGTTGGAGTCGACGGAGACGCGCGTCGTCACGCCCGTCTGGCGGTCGTGGACGAACACGTCCCAAGTCCCGTTGGTATCGCCCGGGACCAGATTCGACGCGAAGGATCCGAAAGCCACGTACCGGCCATCGGCGGATATCGCTGCTCCGGTCGAGAAGTTGTTGCCCTGAACACCTGCGGTACTGCGCGACACGAGCGTGGTCCGCCCAGTTCGCCGGTCGTGGACGAACACGTCGGATACCCCGTTGGTGTCGCCGCCGACGAGGTTCGAGGCGCCGGAGGTGAAGGCCACGTAGCGACCATCGGCGGAGATGGAGGGCGAGACGGAGCCTGCATTTGCCTGGGCGCCGTTGCTGGAGACGGAGACCCGGGTCGTGGCGCCGGTCTGGCGGTCGTGGACGAAAACGTCTGAGAATGCGTTCGTGTCGCCGGCTACCAGGTTCGTCGCCAGCGACGCGTAGGCGACGTACCGCCCATCGCCCGAGATGCTCGGCGTGAGAGAGTCGCCATCCAGACCCTGGCTGTTGGGACGCTGTGATATGCGTTCGGTGTCACCTTGGGCGCCCCATGCCGGGATCACGAGAGCCACAGTCGCTACCAGCAGGATGACCACGCTGGCGGGCGCGACCCATCTGCTGGCCCGCATCAACGACTCCTCCTCCTGAAACGGTGCGAGCGTAGCGCGGGGGACCGGAGAGGTGTGGTCGCACCGCCGATCGGTGCCGGGCTTCGGCTCACGGCAGGTTGGTGATGTGGACCTTGATGTTCACGTCCCGCTGCTCGGCCGCCTCATAGGCGTCGAGGGCCTTCTCGAACGGGAATGTCGCCGTCACTATTGGCGAGAGATCGATCCCCGATGTCGCGATGAAACGGATCGTCTCGGGCCAGATATCGGGTGACCCGATCGAGCCGACGATGCGCAGGCCCTTGGACTGGATCTGGCCGAGCCGAGCAGGGGCGGCATCGCCGATGTTTATCCCGATGAAGACGATGCGTCCGCGGTGGGCGGCCAAATCGAAGGCGTTCGCCATGACCGCCGGGTTTCCTGACGCCTCGATGATGAGGTCAGCGAGCCGCCCACCGGTCATGTCGCCGAGCGCTTCCTGCGGGTCGACCGACGTGGGGTCGATCGTGTCTGTCGCGCCGAGAGCGGTTGCGATCGATCGCCGCATTGCCATCGGCTCCACCAGCACCACCCGGGCTCCCATGGCTGCGGCCGCGGCTACGGCACTGAGCCCGATGGTCCCGCCTCCGAGCACGACCACGGTGTCCGATGCATTCGGCCGGCCGACCAGGTTCAGCGCGTAGTAAGCGCAGCTGAACGGCTCTATCAGTGCGCCCTGTTGGTAGGAGACTCCATCAGCCAGCTTGTGGACCCAATCCCAACGCACCTTGAAGAACTCGGCGAGGGCACCGTCCATCGAGAAACCGAAGTGGTCGACGCCGCCGTTCACGTTGCACTCGCCGATGATCCGGTCGCCCGGTCGAAAACCCCGGACCTCAGAACCGACCGCCACCACATCGCCGGCCCATTCGTGGCCGGGGATCACGGGGAACGTGACGGGAATGATGTACTTGCCGGCGAGCAGATCGAAGTCCGAGTGACAGATGCCTACGTGGCGAGGAGCGACCAGTAGATCGTTGGGGCCGATCTCGGGCTCGTCGACATCGCGCACCACGATCTCCCCGGGCCTCTCGAACACGACACCTTTCACCCCACGGACCTCCTATCTCTCCACCTTTCGCAAGGTAGTGCAGTGGGCCGCCGCCCCCTCCTCAACGACGAGTCTTGGCGCGTGCCTTCTGCTGGCGGGCTCGCCGCTGGGCCGGCGTTTCGGGCTCCGGTTCGGGTCGGGGGAAGCGCTCCTCCAGGGCGAGAGCCACGGGCGTGGCCGTGAACACCGACGAGTAGGTGCCGACCACGATGCCGATGAGGAGGGCGAGGGCGAAGTCGCTGAGCGTGTCGCCGCCGAGGAACAGAAGGGCGGCCAGGATGAGGATGGCGCCCAGGCCCGTGTTGATCGTGCGAGGGACGGTCTGAAGGCATGCCTCGTTGGCGAGTTCGGGCAGAGGGCGCTCGGGCTCGAGGCCCATCCGCTCCCGAATCCGGTCGAAGATCACCACCGAGTCGTTGACCGAGTAACCGATCACGGTGAGGAGGGCGGCGAGGAACACGCCATCGAAGGTCTTGCCCATCCACGCGAACAGGCCGATGAGAATCGCCACGTCGTGGAACAGCGAGGCGACAGACGCCAGGCCGATCGTCCATCGGAACCGGATGGCCAGGTAGGCGAGCTGAACGAGGAGAGCGAGACCCAAGGCGATGAGCGCCCGGTTGCGCAGCTCCGCACCGAGGGTCGGTCCGACGAACTGGTCCCTGACGACCTCGGCGTCGCCTCCTAGCGACGCCACTGCCTGCGTCAACGCCGTCTCTTCCTCTTCGGTGAGTTGTTCGGTGCGGATGACGATGTTGCCTTCCCCGGTCTCCTGGATCAACGGCCGGTCGATCCCGATCTGGGCCAGGGAGCCGCGCAACTCGTCGAGGTCGATGGCTCGGGCAACGGAGAACTCCACCAGTTGGCCACCCTCGAACTCCAATCCGAAGCGAGGACCGCGGACGATCAGACCGGCGATGGCGACTACGACGAGGACGGCCGAGGCGACCAGCCATTTACGCCATCCGCCGAGTAGGTCGGGATTGCGCTCCTCCAACCAGGCGAGGAAGCGGCGGCCCACCGTCATGCCCATGAGGCTCGGGTTGTCGGTGAACGCCGAGGAGCGGGTCAGTAACTCGAGGATCACCCGGGTCACGACCAGGGCCGAGAACATGGACACGACGACACCGATCGAGAGGGTGACGCCGAAGCCGCGCACCGCTCCGGAGGCGTAGAAGATGAGGAGGATCGCCGCCAGGAGCGTGGTGATGTTGGCGTCGGCGATCGCCGACCACGCCCGCTTGAACCCGGCGACCAGGGCCTCCCCGACGCTGGTGCCGACGGCATGCTCTTCCTTCGCTCGTTCGTACACCAGCACGTTGGCGTCGACGGCCATGCCGACGGCGAGCACGAAGCCGGCGATCCCCGGCAGGGTGAGCGTGGCGCCGAGGGCAGCGAGGGTGGCGAAGGACAACAATCCGTATACGCCGAGGGAGATGGCGGCTACGACACCCATCACCCGGTAGAAGAAGATCATGTAGAGGATCGTGAGTGTGGCGCCGATGAGCGCCGCTTCGATGCTGGCGTCGACGGCTGCCTCGCCCAGGCTGGGCCCGACCGTCCCCTGCTCGATGACCTCGACCGGCACCGGCAGGGCACCCGCCCGGATCAGGAGAGCGAGATCCTCCGCTCCCTCCTCTGTGAACCCGCCGGTGATGACGGTGTTGCCTCCGGTGATGCCCACCCCGCACTGCACGTCGTTGGCGACCTGAGGGCTGGAGATGACCTGGTCGTCCAGGACGATGGCTATCCGCCTCGTCGGCGACCCAGGCGGCTCACAGGCGGCTTCCGACGTCAGATCCGCCCACTGCTGTTCCCCGGCGGAATTGAACTCGATCGAGACCACCCAGTTGAGGCCGTCGAAGATGCCGCCCGCACCGGTGACCTGCTCGCCCGACACCGCCGCCGAGTCGAGGACGAGGTCTTCTTGGCCGGTCTCGTCGGGAAGGACGCGGCCCTCTCTGTCGTCGGGCGCTCGACCCGCCGGATATGCGTCGAGCACCCGATGAAACGTGAGCTGCGCCGTGCGGCCGATCACTTCCAATGCCTCGTCGGGGTCGGTCACTCCTGGCAGTTCGACGATGATCCGCCGGTCGCCCGACACCTGCAGCGTCGGCTCGGAGACGCCGAACTGGTCGACCCGGCGTCGCAACACTTCGAGTGCTCTGCCGGTGACCTCGGCGTCCACCTGGATCTCCGGAGTGTCCTGTGCCTCGAGCACGATCTGAGTGCCGCCGCGCAGATCCAGGCCCAGGTTGATCGGGGTCTGGAGGACGGTGTAGATGCCCGCTCCCAACGCAACCACGGTCAGGAACAGACGCCACTTGGAGATCTGAGGCATGGCGGGTCACTTTCGAGCCGACCGGCGCGACAGCGCAAACTACCACAGGCGTCGGACCGTTCGTACGTTCAGGATGTGACCAGAGACACGGCTCCCCAGACCGCCATCGTCGCGCCGACGACCAGGAGAAAGACGACCCGGCCAGTCCGGAACTCCCCTTCGACGCCGGCGGGTTTCTCCCCTCGCCGGTGCCGATACCAGGCGTAACCATTGCCTGCGATCAGGGCTAGACCCAGGCCGAGGATCAGTTCCGCCAGGATCTCGTCGAGGCCGAGCAGGTCACTCATCGACGGAACCGTAGCCCCCTGGCAGGAAACATCGTTCCGTCTACGATCCCGGCATGGACGCCGAGCCGAGCGAGCGCGACGCCGCCGCCTTCTTCGATCTGGACAGGACCCTCATCGCCGGGGCGTCCACGTTCGTGTTCGGCTGGGTGGCATGGCGAAAAGGCCTCGTGTCCACGAAGGAGTTACTGAGCGACGCAGGCGCCGCGCTCAGTTTCCGCCTCACGGGCGGCACCGACGACCAGCCCGAACGCGTGAGGGAGCGCATCCTCGAAGCCGTTCGCGGGCATCGTCGGGAAGAGCTCACCGCCCTCAACGACGACATCCTTCCGCGCCTGCTCGCCTCGGTGCGGCCCGAGACCCGGCAGGTGGTCGAGCGGCACCACGAGATGGGTCGCGACACGTACATCGTGTCGGCTTCTCCGGTGGAGATCGTCGGGCCACTCGGCGCGGCGCTCGGCATGACGGGGGTGATCGCCACTGAGTCCGAGGTGGTCGACGGTGTGTACACCGGCCGGCTCCTCTCGGAGTTCTGCTACGGCCAGGGGAAGGTCAACAGAGTGAGACAGCTCGCGCAGGAGAAGGGTTACGACCTCCGCCTCTGCTACGCCTACTCGGACTCCCGAAGCGACCTGCCCCTCCTCGAGATGGTGGGCCACCCGGTGGCGGTGAACCCCGACCCCACGCTCCGTCGCATCGCCCGGTCCCGCAACTGGCCGGTGGTCAGCTTCGCCCGCAAGGCCAAACTCACGGCCACGGCCGTTGGTTCCGGGATTGCGATCGCCGGGATGGGCGCCGGTCTCTATGCCCTGGGTCGCGCCCACGGTCGTCGCCAGGCGGCGTGAGTGCCCGAATAGGCGACGAGCCGCTCGGCTGGATACTCTGAGACGATGGAAACCTCATGGGCGGACTGTCCGGGGTGTTGTCATGGCTGAGGCGTCGGCTCCCGCCTCCTCGGCCAACCTCGGCCCGGGATTCGACGTTCTCGCCCTTGCCCTAGGCCTTCGCTGTCGGGTGGTAGCGGACCTATCGGACTCGTGGTCCATCGACCACGGCGAGGGTCAGGCACCCGACGCAGATTCCGACGACGCCGTGTTGGCGGCGGCGCGCGCTGCAGTAGGAGCGGACCGCCCCCTATCGCTCAAAGTCGACAACGAGATCCCGATCGGGAGAGGGCTCGGATCTTCTGCGGCCGCCATCGTCGCCGGGGCGGCCGCCGCGCTCGCTGCCGTCACCGGCAGCGCGGACCGTGACCGGGTGTTCGAACTGGCCGCATCGCTCGAGGGTCATCCTGACAACGCAGCTGCGGCGGTCTACGGGGGTCTGGTGCTCGTTCCGCCCGAGGGTCGACCCCTCCGGATCCCCATCCATCCCGGGATCCGGCCCGTGGTGGCCATCCCCAAGGACATCTTCCTCACCCAGGAGGCGCGTCAGGTGCTCGAGTCCACCGTTTCCCTGGGGACGACGACCCGTACCGTCGCCCGGGCATCCGCCCTGATCGCCGGGTTCCTGACGGGCGATCCACAGATGTTCGCCGCAGCCCACGGCGACGAACTCCACGAGGAACCACGTTCGCGGGCCCGCCCCCGCACGGCCGAGTTGGTCAAGCGAGCGCGAGACGCCGGCGCCCTCCACGCGGCGTGGTCGGGATCCGGGCCGTCGGTGGTGGCGATCGTCACCCCGGATACGGAGGCCGCCGTCATCGCCGCCCTCAGCTCGGAGGACACGCGTGTTCTCGCCGTAGAGGTGGCGACGACCGGCCTCGACGTCTCGGCTTGACCTAAGGCTGAAGAGGCACGATCCTTTTCCCGTAAAACCCTTTCACTGACGGAGATTGCATGGGTTCTTTGATCAAGAAGCGCCGTAAGAAGATGTCGAAGCACAAGTACCGCAAGCGCCTCAAGGCGAACCGCCACAAGCGCAAGTGATCACGGACGGCCGCTGAGCACTGCGGCGGCCTCCGCGGCGTCACACGTCGCGCAGATACCTTTCGATCTCGTCCACCAGGTCCTCCCCCTCCAGGCCCTCCGCCTCCAATTCGCGGACGTAGTCGGCTAGCTCGTCGGACTCGTCCAACGCCGCCTCGATGCGGCGGCGGAAGGCGGCTGACCGTCCCTGGAGACGGCTCACGTCCACAGTGAGTCCGGCGATCTCGGCAGCCTTCCGGACCAGCGCCTCGACGCCGGGCGGATAGGTCTGATTGGCGAGATAGTGGGGCACCGCCGCCCACAGGCTGATGGTGTCGATGCCGGCCTTTCCCAACGCGTCGGTGAGCACGCCCACTATTCCCGTCGGGCCCTCGTAGCGGGAGGGCAGCAAGCCGTATTGGGCCACCAGACGGGCAGAGGCAGACGAGCCGATGACGGGCACGGGAATCGTGTGGGCGACTTGCCCGGCGAACGCTCCCATGGCGATCGCCGTCTCCACGCCCAGTTCGGCGAGCACCTCGCAGAGCTCGCTGACGAATCGCTTCCAGTTGTAGTTCGGTTCGTCGCCGATGACGATCACCAGGTCCCGCTCGGTCATGCGTACCGCCGTCAGCTCGATGGTGGGCCAGGTGATCGAGCGGACCCCGTCGTCGTCCAGGGACACGACCGGCCGGTTCACCTGGAAATCGAAGAACGGGTCGGGGTCGAAATGCCCGATTTCTCGGGCCTCGTCTTCCGAGAGGAGGAAACGCGCCGCGTCGCTGGAAGCGTCACCGGCGTCGCCCCATCCCGAGAAGGCGATGATCGCCACTGGATCCCGGAGCTCGGGGCGACTCACCCATTCGAAGTACGTCATCGCTTCCAAGCTACCCCACCTCGTCGAATATCTGATCGAAACCGAGTCCGGACCGGGGGCCACATGGGGCGTCCTAGAGTTCGGGCATGACTTGGTGGGTGGTCACTGGCGGCATCGGCTCCGGTAAGAGCACCGTGACGCGACTCGCCGCGGCCGCCGGTTATTCCACCATCGATGCGGACCTCGTGGGCCACGATGTCCTCGCCGGACCGGCCCGGGCGGCGGTTGCTGCCCGCTGGCCGGAGGTGGTGGAGAACGGCCAGATCAACCGCAAAGCGCTGGGGGCGATCGTCTTCGCCGACCGGGCCCAGTTGAAGGAGCTGGAGGCGATCACTCATCCCCTCATCTCGGAGGAGCTGCGTCATCGCATGGCGGCCACCACCCGCGGCGTGCTCGAGCTGTCCGTCCCGATCCCGCTGGCCGGCAATCTGCCCACCGTCGTCGTCGACGCCCCGGATGACATCCGTCGCCAGCGGCTCAAGCAGCGCGGCCTGACCGACGAGCAGATCGAGGCCCGGATGGGCAATCAGCCGACTCGGCAGGAGTGGCTCGCCATGGCCACGATCGTGATCGACAACTCCGGCACTCCCGAGCAGCTCCACCGGGCGGTCACTCGGTGTCTTCGCCAGATCTTCCAGGAAGAGTCGTGAGCCCAGGTGGCGAGAACCGACGCAGCCGGAGGCTGTTGCCGACGACCGACACCGACGAGAAGGCCATCGCCGCGGCGGCGATCATCGGGTCGAGATACCCGAGGGCCGCAAGGGGAATGGCGGCGACGTTGTAGGCGAATGCCCAGAACAGGTTCTGGCGGATGACCCGGAACGTGGCCGCCGCCAGATCCAGTGCGGCCGGCACCAACGCCGGGTTGGAGGACATGAGCACCACGCCCCCGGCCTCGCGGGCCACGTCGGTCCCGGACGCAACGGCGATCCCCAGGTCGGCGGTCGTGAGGGCAGGGGCGTCGTTGACGCCGTCGCCGACGAACGCCACCTGCCGCCCCTTCTCCTGGAAGCGGCGGACCTCGGCAGCCTTGTCGCCGGGGAGCACCTCCGACAGCACGTGGCTGATGCCGACCGCCTCGGCGATGCGTCGGGCGGTTCGTTCGTTGTCGCCAGTGATGAGTGCCGTGTCGACGGAACGGCGGCGCAGCTCCTCGATGGCGACGCCCGACTCGGGGCGCAACACGTCGGAGACGGCGATCACGCCCCGGACCTCCCCGTCCCAGCCGGCCAGGAATGCGGTCTTGCCCTCGTCCTCGAGGGCCTCGAGCAAGTCGGTCCAGCGCCCGGAGAGGCTGAGTCCGTGGTCGACGACCAATTTCTCCTTCCCCACCACGACCTGGGTGCCGTCGACCACGCCGATCACTCCCATGCCAGCCATCGACTCGACTGACTCTGGAGGGACGAGCGTGAGGCCTCGGGCTTCGGCGCCGTCGGCCACCGCCCGGCCGATCGGATGCCCGGAGGCGGCCTCGACCGAGGCGACGCGGAGGAGGAACTCGTCGACGTCCTCGTCGGCGACGACGTCGGTGAGGGTCATCACACCTGTCGTGAGCGTCCCGGTCTTGTCGAACATCACCATGTCCACGGTGTGGGCTCGTTCGAAGACCTCGGGGTTCTTGAAGAGGATCCCGATCTCGGCACCGCGGCCGCTTCCGACCATGATCGCCGTTGGGGTGGCTAGCCCGAGGGCGCACGGGCAGGCGATGATCAGCACTGCCACCGCCGCTCGCATCGCCACGGTCACGTCGTAGCCGAGAGACAGCCACACCGCCGCCGTCACCGCCGCGATGACGATCACCGTCGGAACGAACACAGCCGAGACCCGATCGGCGAGTCGCTGAATGGGCGCCTTGTTCGCCTGGGCCTCTTCCACGAGTCGGATCATCTGCGCCAACGCCGTGTCGGAGCCGACCTTCGTAGCGCGGATCGTGACGCGGCCGTGCTGGTTGATCGTCGCGCCGAAAACCTCGTCTCCGGGACCGCGGTCGACTGGCTTCGATTCGCCAGTGAGCATCGACTCGTCGACCGAGGTGCGACCTTCGAGGATCAGACCGTCCGTGGGAATGGTCTCGCCGGGCAGGACGACCATGACGTCGCCCGGGACGAGATCCTCGACCTCGACCATCCGGGCGACCCCATCGACCAAGATCCGTGCCTCACGCGCCCCGAGCTCGGCCAGACGCTGGATGGCTGAGGTCGCCTGACCCTTGGCTCGGGCTTCGAGCGCTCTCCCCAGGGTGATGAGCGTGACGATCGTCGCCGCCACCTCGAAGTACGGCATCGCCGGGCTGAACAGGGTCCCGATCGAGTAGCCGTAGGCCACGAGCGACCCCATCGAGATGAGGGTGTCCATACTGGCGGTGCCGCGCAGCAGTTGCTTCCCCGCCACCTTGTGGAAAGGCCAACCGACCCAGAGCACGACGGGGGTAGCGAGGAGGAACTGTACGAACTCGTTCCACATCGCCTCCGGCCCGAGCATGGCCAGAGCCATCAGCGGTGCCGACAAAGCGGCCGCGACCCAGAATCTGCGCCATTGCCGTCGTGCCTCTTCGTCATAGGAGTCCGCCAGCCCGCGGGATGGCTCTTCGGGGCGGCGGAGAGACATGTCGTACCCGATCTTCCGCACCGCCTCCTCCAGCAACTCCGGTTCGACCGCCTCCTTCACACGGACCGTGGCCGAACGGCTCGCCAGGTTCACCGATGCCGCCTCGACGCCGGGCTGGCGGGAGAGAACCCGCTCGATCCGGCTGGCACACGAGGCACAGGTCATGCCCTCGACGGCGAAGTCGAGCACCGCCGTGGCGTCGGGATGCGTGTCAGGAGTGGTCGGGGACGTCGTAGCCCACCTCCTCGATCGCACGCACGATCTGTTCCAGACCGATCTCGGACTCGTCGAACTCGAGGCTCACGGTCTTGGGCTCGATCTCCACTTCGACCGATCGCACTCCGGGAAGGCCCGATAGAGCGCCTTCGATGCTCTGCTTGCAATGGGCACAAGAGATGTCAGGAACGGTGAGCGTGGTGGTCGTCATCGATCGACTCCTCTGTGATCGGCGCCGGCCCCGTCACCGCCGCCGTGTACTTCATGGTTTCCATCAGTTCTTCGACGATCTCGGTGGTTCGCCCTTCTGCCACCGCCGTGGCGACGCACGTCTCCAGGTGGTTCTGGAGCAGGATGCGGTTGACCTTCTCCAGGGACGCCTGCAGCGCCGAGACCTGTTTCATCACGTCGGGGCAATAGCGCTCTTCTTCGACCATCCCCAGGACGGCGTCCAAATGACCCCGTACGGTTTTCAATCGGTTGATGGCCGAGCGCTTGTGTTCGGGCTTCACGCTCGCCAGCTTAGCCGAAACTTCGTACCTACCCCACCCGGGGTGGGGTTTGGCGCCGGATACCCTGAGAAAGAGATGGAGGCCCCGGCCGGGGGGACCGGGGCCTCCTGTTGGTGTCGCGGCGTCGGGGGAGGGGGAGAGAACCTGAGACCGCGACACCCGATGGGGTAGAGCTTAGCGGATTCAGCAATCGTTTGTCATCCCGAGCCCTCCGGCAAGATCCGGCCGCGGACGCGGGGGAATTTGACCGGCGCATGGAGATGGCAGTACTCGCGCTTGTTGTAGATGCTCAGCTTGGTGTCACATTCGGGATGGGCACAGACGCGGCCCTCGGAATACCGGCGGGATGCCCGGGTGATTCCTTTGATGGCCTTGCCCTTGAGGGTCTCGCTCACAGGCCCTCCTTTCCTACGGTACGTATCTGAAGAACTCCTCCGGAGTGGGAACTATTCCCTGTCAGTTCTTGGGATCTACCTGGAAGGGGTTCTCCCCCGTTCGTCGACGCCAGGGTCGCTCGCCGGAGATAAAACCTCCGTAAAGCTCTCCTCTCTAGACGTCGTGGAGACGGGGAAGGTTCCTAGGCGATGCCGAGTTTCCGGAGGAAGGCCTCGTTGGAGGGCTGACGTCCGAGGAACTCGACGAGCAGGTCCATGCCGTCCCGGGAGCCGCCTGATTCGAGGATGATGCGCCGGTAGTCGGCGCCGACCTTCGGGTTGGTGACTCCCTCGGCTTCGAAGCGGCTGAACATGTCGTCGCCGTACACCTCCGACCACAGGTAGCCGTAGTAGCCGGCGTCGTAGCCGCCCAGCATGTGGCCGAAACTCGCCGGGAAGAACGTGCCTTCGTGGAACGGCAGGAGCGACACCTCGGCGGCCTTCCGGTTCGCCTCCTCCAGGTCGATGGAGGCGGCGCCCGGTCCGTGGATGAGCATGTCGAACACGCCGAACTGCGCCTGACGCAGCGTCTGCAGGGCGATGTTCAGGTTGCGCGCCTCGACCATCGCCTTGACGAGCGACTCGGGAATCGGCTCACCCGTCTCGTAGTGGCGAGCGAACGTGGCCAAAACCTCGGGACGCCACGTCCAATGCTCCATGATCTGGGAGGGTGCCTCGACGAAATCGCGTTCCGTCGACGATCCGGAGAAGCGGACCAATTCGGCCCGGGTGAGTACCTGATGGAGGATGTGGCCGAACTCGTGGAAGAGTGTTTCGACCTCCTGGTGCTGGAGCAGCGAAGGCCGGGTCGACGAGGGCTTGGTGAAGTTGGCCACGATCGCCGACATCGGACGCTGGTATGAGCCGCCCGGGAGGCGCCGGCCCGGGATCAGGGTGAAGGCGGCGGCATGGCTGAACTTGCCTTCCCGGGGGAACAGGTCCATGTGGAAGTGGCCGATCAGCTCTCCTGAGGACTTGTCGTGGACCGCGAAGGGCTGCACGTCCGGGTGCCATGTCGGGATGTCGGCAGGCCGATAGTCGAGGCCGAAGACCTCGCCGGTGATGGAGAACAGGCCGTCCAGCACCGACTCCAGCGGGAAGTACTGGGCGACCTCGTTGGGGTCGACGCCGTGTCGCTCTCGGCGTAGGCGGGTGTGGTAGTAGCGCCAGTCCCACACCTCGAGGCGGGCGTTCGGGTCGCCGGTGTCGGCGCGGAGCATCTCTTCCATCTCGGCGATCTCCCGCCGCCCGGCTTCGGTGAGTGGCGGGATCAGCTCGTCGTAGAAGCGCTGGACGGCGGCCGGTTCCTTGGCCATCCGCTCCTCGAGCTGGTGGTGGGCCCAGGAGGGCTGGCCGAACAGTTCGGCGATGCGGGCCCGGATCCGCACCGCTTCTTCCAGGATCGGCTTGTTCGCCTCGACGGCCCTGGTGTTGAACTTGTAGGACAGCTGCTCGCGCAGGTCGCGGCGGTGGGCGTTCTCGAGGAAGGGAATGACGTCGGGGTACGCCATCGTCACCTTGTACGTGCCTTCGGTTTCGCCGGGTGCGAGGCCCTCGATGTAGGGCTCGGGGAGGCCGTCGAGGTCGTCCCGGGTGACGATCAATGCGTCCTTGTGCTCGGCGATGTTCTGCTCGAACTCCACGCCGAGTTGGACGAGACGGGAGGTGAGCTCCCTGACCTCCGCCCGGACCTCGGGAGGGAGCTCGTGACCGGCCCGACGCAAGTCACGGAGCGTGAACTCGAGTAGGCGGGCTGGCTCGCCGGTCAGACCCCGGGCCGGGTCCGTGGCGGAGAACTCAGAGACGGCCTGGTAGAGATCCTCCCGGAAGATGAGTTCGACGGCCCACTGCTGGATGCGCGCCTCGGCAGCGCGGGCGGCATTGCGCACGTCCTCGTCCTCGTGGACGTATCCCATGAACGCCCCCGAGCCGAAGGCGCGCTCGATCGTGTCGGAGATGTCGTCGAGGGGGGCGAGGGTCGTCTCCCACGTGCGCTCGGACGCGGAGACCAGCTGTTCGACGAGTTGGTCGGCCTCGGCGATCGCTTCGTCGGTGATCCGATTGACTTCTTCGGCGGAGGAGGCGAAATGCATCGTCAAAGCTTCACCGTCCCGTCAGCCAATAGCAACCCGATTCGCCGGTGCTCATGCCGGCCATTCGATGGATCGAAACGAAGCAGCAACGCCGTTCCGGTACACCGCCTGGAGGCGGGCTCGAGGAGAGCCTATCCCGCCCTGTACGACCACGATGTTCGCAGCCGAGCCGGGGACCAGTCCCGACACCCCGAAGTGAGCTGCCGGTTCGTTGGTGTACAGCATGAGTGCTTCGGCGGCCGACAGGTTCTCGTGGTCGTCCCAGCCGAGCCGGTGGACGGCAGCGGCGATCGCCGGCAGGGGGTCGGGGTTCTCCACGGGGCAGTCGGACCCGCCGATCATGCGCACCCCGGCGTCAGTCATCGTGCGCAGGGGATAGGCAGTCCGGTCCGGCCCGAGGCGCGACGGCACCCAATCGGGCTCGGATAGGAGGAAGCTCGGCTGGACGGAGGCGATCACACCCGTCGCTGCGAGTCGCTCGATCGCGGCGACGGTCGGCACGGACACGTGCTCGAGGCGCAGGCGCGAGGGGTCGACGCCGTCCCCGATCAGTTCGTCGAAGAGGTCGAGGGTTTGGTCGATGGCTCGGTCACCGATGGCGTGGATGGCCACGATTCCCCCCAGGTCCAAGGAGGTGTGAGCCATGTCGCGGACGCGGTCGTGAACCAGACGTAGGGTGCCGCGTTCTCCGACGTCGGCGTAGGGCTCCCACATGGCGGCGGTGTGTCCGCCGAGGCTGCCGTCGGCGAACTCCTTCCATCCCCAGAATCGCACTGGGCCGGCGGCCGATTCGAGCCTGTCGGCCGCCTCTCGCAGGCCCCGAGGCGTGTCGGCTACGACCATCGCATCGACTGCGACCGCCAAATCGGGCGCCACCTCGCAGATTCCTTCGACCTCGTCCCCCACTCCCGCCCACAGTGGCCGCTCGGTAGAGACCATCGCCCCGATGCGGAGGATGCCCATAGCCGCCAGACTCTCCATCGCGGCCAGGATCTGCTCGGGCCGGGGCGGGGGAATCAGCGGGTCGAGAACCTCCGCCACCATGTCGATCGCCGACTCGCGGAGGATGCCCGTGGGAACCCCGTCGTCGTCCCGGTCGAACGACCCGCCCGGCGGGTCACCGGTGTCCCTGTCGATGCCGGCGACGCTCAGCGCCTTGGTGTTCACCACTGCTACGTGCCCGCAGTAGCGGTACACGATGACTGGGCGATCGGGGACGGCGACGTCCAGGTCGTGACGGGAGGGCAGCCGGCCCAGTCGCGAGTCGTCGAGCCGCTGCGCCATGACCGCTGCGTCCGGCGCCGTGCGGGCGGCCGCCTCGGCTAGCAACTCTTGGAGGTCGCCGATGTTGTCGGCGCGGTACACGGACGTGCCGGTGACGAGCGCCGTATAGCCGAGCGGATGGAGATGCGAATCGATGAAGCCGGGCACGATGACCGTCCCTTCGTGGCGGGAGGTCGGTTCGATCCCCACCTGATCTCTCCATGTCACCGCCACGACCCGGCCGTCTTCGACGACCACTGCGTCTCCTGGTGTGGGGGCGCCGAGGACCTCGTCGGCGACGATGACGTCGGTCATCGCAAGTGATCCGGCAGGTGAGTCGAAACGATCTGTGCCAGGCGCCGGTGGATCTCGCCGTTGCTGGCCACCACGACGGGCGACCCCAACACGAAGGGTCGCTCGAGGTGATCGGTGATCAGTCCTCCGGCTTCCTCGAGTATCAAGGCCCCGGCGGCCATGTCCCACGGGGCGAGGGAGAACTCCCAGTATCCGTCGAACCGGCCGCACGCCACCCAACAAATGTCGAGGGCGGCCGAACCGATTCGTCGCATCCCTTGGGCCTCTTTCAGCACCCCGGCCACTACCTGCACGTAGTCGTCGGCGCGTTGCTGGCGGTCGTAGGGGAAGCCGGTTGCGACGAGGGCGTCGCCGAATCGTTCTACGGCGGAGACGTGTATGGGCTCACCGTTCAGTGTCGCCCCTCCTCCTCGGGAAGCGGCGAACTCCTCGCCCCGGCTGACGTCGACGACGGCGCCCGCCACCGGCTGTCCCTTTTCCCACACGGCCACGGACACCGCCACCTGGGGTATCCCGTGGATGAAGTTCACGGTTCCATCGAGGGGATCGATGATCCACACCCGGTCGGAGTCCCAGCCGACGCCTCCAGATTCTTCCGCCAGCACCTGGTCATCCGGCCGAAGCTCTTCCAGGACCGCGAAGATCGCTTCCTCCGCCTCCTTGTCGACGGCGGTGACGGGATCGACCGCACCCTTCAGTTCGACCTCGGGCCGGGTGGCGACGCCACGGCGCACGATCTCGGCGCCGACACGGGCGGCACGAAGCGCAACATCGAGGTCGGAAGTCATCGGTTGTCACTCTACGGGATCCCTGGAGGCGGTTTTCGGGTCGGCATCGGCCAGACTGTGGGTCCGCATGTCGTACCTTTTGGCCGTGATCGGCGCCGGCTTGGCCGTGCTCGCCTTCCCGCCGTTCGACGCCTGGCCTCTCGCCGTCGTCGGCCCGGCGGTGTGGCTGGCCGGAATGCGCCGCCTCGAACGGCCCCGGGAAGGGCTGGCGGTCGGTGCCACCTACGGCGTCGTCTTCTACTTCGCGCTCATGTGGTGGATGTCCGAGCTCGCCCTCGAGGCGATCATCGCTCTCGGCTTGTCCCAGGCGGCGTACGCCGCCCTCTTCGGTTGGGCCATCACCCGCTGGTGCCGTCGTCTGCGAGATACGGCTTGGTGGGTGGCGGCAACGGGCTTTTGGATGGTGTGTGAGTGGATCCGCTACCGCTTCCCTGTGGGTGGCTTGGAATGGGGTGCTCTCGGCTACGGAGTTTCGACCGTCGAGGCGGCCCGGGCGATCGCTCGCTGGATAGGTACCACCGGGCTCACGGTGGTACTGATGTCGGCCGCCGCAGGCCTCGCAACACGGCGGTGGAAGGTGGCGCTCACCCCGGTGGCTGTAGCTGTGGCGGTTTTCGCGGTCGGGGCCTTGCTTCCCCCGCTCGACACCGACGGGACGGTGCGGGTCGCCGTGGTCCAGGGGTCGACGCCCTGCCCGTTCGTCCACTGCGAGAACGAGCGGTTCGGCACCTATCAGCAGCATCTGGAACTGACCCGCTCGATCGAGGCCGGCTCCGTCGATCTCGTCGTGTGGTCCGAAGGTTCCACGGGTTCCTTCAACGCCGACCCGATCAACAGCCCCGAGGTGGGCGAGGCCATCGCCGCTGAAGCGGCCCGCCTAGGGGCGTGGATGGTGGTGGGGGGAGACCGGCCGATCAGCGACACCCACTGGGTGAACGCCAACGTCTTCTTCTCGCCCGAAGGCGAGATCGTCGGCGAGTATCGCAAACAGCATCCGGTGCCGTTCGGCGAGTACATACCTGCCCGCCCGCTGTTCGAGTGGATACCCGTTTTGGATCGGGTCCCTCGCGACATGGTTCCCGGCGACGGTCCGGTCGTGTTCGACCTCGGCGACTACGACCTCGGCACGGTCATCAGCTTCGAAGGCGGGTTCGCCGCCTACGCCCGGGAGGTGGCGCGGGAGGGAGCCGACCTCCTCGGAGTGCTCACCAACGAGGGAAGCTACGGGTACACGCCCGCTTCCGACCAGTTCATCGGGATGACCCGGATGCGTTCGGCGGAGACCGGCCTCGACCTCATCCACGCCGCCGTGACCGGGAAGTCGGTCATCGTCACGGACGGCGGCATCGTGGGCGAGACGACCGGCCTCGGCACTCAGGAGATCCTCTACGGGGAGGTGCGGCCGCGCCCAGGGCTGGAGACGGTCTACGTCCGGTTCGGTGATTGGCTGATGGTCGCCGCCATGCTCGGGAGCCTGGTGGCCCTCACGCAACGCCGTCCGACGCGTTCAGGCCTCCGCCCGGAAGCGGAGGCCTGACGATCAGGAAGCCAGGTTCAACCGGTGACTTCGGTGGAAACTACGGATCCGACCCGATGTGCCACGAGATGGATGCTCGAAGCGGAGTGGTCACCGGATGCGTTCTCCCGCCAACAACTGAGGTTGATGGTCTCGCCTTCTGCGATCTCCCCTGTCAAAGTCGCTGCCATGCTCTCCTGGCCCGCCCCTGGATTTTCTACGTGGGCGATCGCTCTCGCTTGACCAGTGCCGGCGGAAACGACACACGCTACGCGAGCCGATGCGCCGACTCCATGGGCATTGGCGTTCCAACTCGCCGTCACAACGTAGGCGCCGGCGGGCAGATCCGACAGAGTCGCGATGGACGTGGTATCGGTACTGCTCGTACCGGTGATGTCCACGATTCCGTCACGGGTGGCTTCGTAGGCGGTGCCGGCCACCACTGCAGTTGCGGCGTCGACGACCTGGTTCTCAGCGAGACGGCGCATGAACGACGCCATCTGCTGGCGCAAGACGGGGTCCCCCGGGCAGAACTCGGTGTTGGTCGGCGGGTTGCAGCCGAGTGTGACTCCAGCGTCCTTCAGCCACTTGATGTCATCGTGATGGACGTTGGAATCGGGTACGTCGGTGAAGGCGTCGGTCGCTGCCACGCCGAGCGGTACGGCGACGGCGATCACCATGGCCGCGATGAACGCGATCGATCGCTTGCGTTCGGACATACGAAATGTCTCCTCTCCGGACTCGATGAGTCCCTGCGTGCTGTCGTCCCTGGCGGCGCCACCGTGTCCGGAGACCTCGTCAGTCGACCTCCCAAACGTACGCGCACAGACCGCGTGCTGTGGGCGCCGCTCGTTCCTTTCGCTTGGCGGCCCTCATCACAGGTGGGGCATGGATGCTCCTCTCGTCGCGATCGGCTGCGCCGTGCTCACGAGAGAGCAGAGGGCCGAGAGGAAGGCCTGATACGGACTCAGCGAATCCCGAGGAGCGGGTACTCGGTCGTGTCGACCAACTCGAGATGGACGGGCTTGGGCCGGCCGAGCGGGATACCGCGCCAGGTGGCGGGCCGGAGCAAGCCGGCGTCGAGAGCCGAGAGGATGGGCCCCACACCGAGGGCGAGGACGACCGTGCCGATTCCGACCGGTCCTGCGCCGATCCAGGCCACGGCGACGCATCCGAGGTCGAAGACTGTCCGGACGGCGCCGGCGTGCCAGCCGTGCCGCTTCATCAGCGTCTCGAAGAGGGTGTCGACCATTCCTGCCACGAACTTGGCCCCCAGGTACAACCACAGGCCCATGGCCATCCCAGTGACAGCGGCGATCAGATAGAGGACCGAGGCGAATGTCGTGGTCGCCTCCGGCACGATTCCGAGCATCACCGACATGATCGGGCCGAATGAGAGCGAATGGAGGAGGGTGCCGATGTCGAACCGACCTCCGGCGCGGAGGATCCAGGTGATCCACATCGCCTGGAGGACCCAGGCGGTCACCCAGAAGGGCAGACCGGTGTGGTCGGTGATCATGGTCAGCAGAGCGTCGTAGGGGGCGGCGCCCAGGTTGGACTGGATACCGAGGGTGGCCCCCGTCGACACGACGACGATGCCTACGAGGTAGCGCGCGAATTGACGAAGTGATGGACGAGTCAGCGTGAGGTTCATGTTCAGCGGTGGACCGGCAGGTCTTGGGAAAGTATGAGCGAGGTCGCTCGTAATCAGAAGTCGACTCGTCTCATCGGCAGAATGCTTCCGTGACTGGAGTCTCCAGAAGCACGAAATTCGATTTGGTCATAGGATGCAGCGAAGAAGTCACGCGGAAGGAGCTCCATGACCCAGGCGATCGAAAACCTGCTCAGCGAAGACCGCAGCTTCCCGCCTGCACCCGATTTCACCGCCCAGGCCAACGTCAAACCGGGCATCCACGAGCAGGCCGCGGCCGACTTCGAGGCCTATTGGTTGGAGCAGGCGAAGACGCGGATCACCTGGTTCCGGGAACCGACGCAGGGACTCGATGATTCGAACCCGCCGTTCTACAAGTGGTTCAGCGATGGCGAGCTCAATGTCTCGTACAACTGCCTCGACCGGCACCTGCCCGACTACGCCGACAAGGTCGCCTATCACTGGGTGGGCGAGCCTGGTGACAAGCGCGACATCACTTACGGCGAGCTCGCCTCGGAGGTACGCCGGTTCGCCAATGCGCTGAAGTCGCTGGGCCTGGAGCGGGGCGACCGGGTGGCGATCTACATGGGCATGGTCCCGGAACTGCCGGTCGCGATGCTCGCCTGTGCCCGGCTCGGGATCGTCCATTCGGTGGTGTTCGGCGGCTTCTCGTCCGACTCACTCGCCAGCCGCATCCTCGATGCCGACGCCCGGGTCGTCATCACCCAGGACGGAGCCTGGCGGGGTGGCAAGATGGTGCCGCTCAAGGCCAACACCGACGTGGCTCTCGCCCAGACCCCCGGTGTCGAGAAGGTCGTGGTGCTGCGGCGCACCGGCGGTGACGTCCACATGGAGGAGGGCCGCGACATCTGGTGGCACGACCTCGTCGAAGGTCAGTCGGACGAGTGCGAGGCGGTGCCGCTCAACGCCGAGGACCCGCTCTACATCCTCTACACCTCAGGAACGACCGGCAAGCCCAAGGGGATCGTCCACACCCAGGGCGGCTACCTGACTCAGATCGTCACCACCCACTCGGACGTCTTCGACCTCAAGCCGGACGCCGACGTCTACTGGTGCGCGGCGGACATCGGTTGGGTCACCGGCCACAGCTACATCGTCTACGGGCCGCTCACCAACCGGGCCACCAGCGTGATCTACGAGGGTGCCCCCAACTATCCCGCTCCGGATCGGCTATGGCAGATCATCGAGGACTACAGAGTGACGATCTTCTATACGGCCCCCACAGCCATCCGGTCGTTCATGAAGTGGGGTGATGAGCATCCCGCCAAGCACGACCTGTCGTCGCTACGGCTGCTCGGAACGGTCGGTGAGCCGATCAATCCCGAAGCATGGATCTGGTACCACGAGAACATCGGACGCAAGAACTGCCCGATCGTCGACACGTGGTGGCAGACCGAGACCGGGGCGATCATGATCTCGCCGCTGCCCGGCATCACCACCACGAAGCCTGGGTCGGCCACGGTGCCTCTGCCCGGCATCGCCGCCGACGTCGTCGACGAGGAAGGCAACCCGGTGCCTCTGGGTGGTGGCGGATTCCTCGTCCTCACCCAGCCTTGGCCGGCTATGGCCCGCACCATCTGGGGCGACGACCAGCGGTTCGTCGACACGTACTGGTCGCGGTTCCCGGGCCGGTACTTCCCCGGCGACGGTGCCAAGCGGGACCAGGACGGCTACTTCTGGCTCCTGGGCCGCGTCGACGACGTGATGCTCGTGTCGGGTCACAACATCTCCACGATGGAGGTGGAGTCGGCGTTGGTGTCGCATCCGGCGGTGGCCGAAGCGGCCGTGATCGGCAGAAAGGACGAGATCACGGGACAGGCGATCGCTGCTTTCGTCACCCTCCGCCAGGGAGTGGTCGGCGACCAGGCTCTGATCGACGAACTGCGCCAGCACGTCGCCGATCACATCGGGCCGATCGCCAAGCCCGCCTCGATCGTGTTCACCGACGACCTGCCGAAGACGCGCTCCGGCAAGATCATGCGCCGGTTGCTGCGGGACATCTCCGAGAACCGGCAACTCGGGGACGTCACCACGCTCGCCAACCAGGACGTGGTCGAGGAGATCGCCAAGCAGGCGGCCCTCCAGACCGAGGACTGACTCTCAGTTCCGGTTGTTGCGACCAGAACGGGGCGGAATCCGCCCCGTTCTGTCTGTGAGAAGACGCTCGGGAACCCACTGGCGACCAGTAGCGTCGCAGTTCCATGCGCAGACTCGCCCCCGCCGCCGTCATCCTCCTGCTCGTCGCGGCTTGCGGGACCGGTGGTGCCGGTTCGGGGCTGTCGCTTCCCGACGACCCGGAGGCCGTAGTGCTCACCGTCACCTCTGAAGGCGGCTTCATGCCGCTCGAGGCCAACCTCGATCGCATGCCCCGGTTCGTGCTCACTGCCGACCGCTCTCTCGTATTCGCCGGCCCGATGACCCTCGAGTTCCCGGGCGCACTCCTTCCCAATGTCCTCGTCACCACGATCTCGGAGGAGGCTTTCGCCGAGGTGTTGCAGCTCGTGGAGGAGCTCGGCTTGCCCGACGTCGACGAAGTGGTCGACCAGTCCGGCACCGAGATGCTCGCCGACGCTCCCACCGACTTCATCACCTACTACGACGAGAACGGCGCCCATCGTTTCGGTGTCGTGGGCCTAGGAATGGTCGAAGGCGGAGGATCGACGGACCGGCTGCTGGCCGAAGAGATCGTGCAGACCCTCGACCGGGCGACCGCCGAAGGTGAGGTCGGGCCCTACGAGGCCGACCGCCTCCAGGTGGCGGCGGGGCCGCCCTTGCCGATGGATGGAGACTTCGGTTCCGTCGAGGAGTGGCCGTTCGAAGTGTCGTTCGAAGACATGCCGGAATGGGCCCTGGGCTGGCGCTGCATAGGCGTCGAAGGTGACGAAGCCATCCGACTCCTGGGGGTGTTCGGGGAGGCCAACGCCGCCACGCTGTGGACGCTCGGCGGCGAGGAGTTCAGCATCAAGGCTCGCCCCCTGTTCCCGGGCGAAGAGGCCTGCGCCGGCGCTCCGCCCGGCGCCTGACGCCTACCATCCGCCGGTGGATGCGATCGGCGAGGTGATCATCGGGATCGTGATCCTGGTCGGACTCGCCGGGATCCTCATCCCTGTCCTTCCCGGACTCATCCTCGAGGTGGCGGCAGTCGTGCTCTGGGCAGGGGTGACCGGAGGCGGCGTGGCGTGGGCGGTGGGCATCGCGGCGATCGTGCTCGGTCTCGCCGCCCAGGTAGTCAAGTTCATGATCCCGGGAAAACGGCTGCGCAACGCCGGCATTCCCAGGTCGACGATCTACTTCGCCGGGGCACTGGCCATCGTGGGGTTCTTCGTCGTCCCGATCATCGGGGCGCCGATCGGGTTCGTCCTCGGCACCTACCTGGCCGAGCAGCGCCGCGTTGGGCGCGAGCAGGCGTGGCCTTCCACGAAGGCATCCGTGGGGGCGGTCGGCCTGTCCATCGGGATCGAATTGGCCGCCGGCCTCTTCATCGCCGGAGCGTGGCTCGTTGCCGTGCTTTGGTTGACGTGACCGTCAGCGGGCGGTTTCCCAGTCGGTGAGGGCGGCGTCGATCAGATCGATAGCCCAGTCGAGTTCCTCGGACGTCGTGATCAACGGCGGGATGAAGCGGATCACGTTTCCGTCCGGCCCGCACTCGATGATGATCAGCTCCCGCTCGAAGCAGTACTGCTGGATGTGTTTGAACGCCGCCTTGTCGGGGGTCCGCTGCTCACGGTCTGACACGAGTTCGACGCCGATCATAAGACCGAGCCCTCGCACGTCGCCGATCGTGGGATGTCGTTCCGCGAGGTCGGTCCAGCGGTCGAACGCCTGCTTCGACAGCTCGCGGGCGTGGGGAAGCAGGTCTCCCATGGTGTCCATCACCGCCACGGCGGCGGCACAGCTCACGGGGTTCCCGCCGAAGGTCGTTCCGTGAGCACCGACCGGCCATCCGTCGATCACGTCACGGGCGGCACCGTAGGCGGAGAGGGGCAGGCCGTTGGCGATGCCCTTGCCGATGGCGATGACGTCAGGGTCGACCGAGTAGTGGTCGGAGGCGAACCACTCCGCGGTGCGACCGAAGCCGGTCTGGACCTCGTCGAACACGAGCATGATCCCGTGCTCGTCGCAGACGGCACGCAGCGCTTCGAGGAACGAGGCGGGTGCCGGGTAGTAGCCGCCTTCACCCTGCACCGGCTCGATCAGCATGGCGCCGATGTTCTGGGGGGTGACGACGTGCTTGAACAGCATCTCCAGTTCATGGAGCGACCGCTCGACGGCTTCCTGTTCCGAGATCCCCCAGCGGTAAGGATGCGGGAAGGGAACGACGAAAGTGGAACCCAGCACCGGGTGGTAGCCGTCGCGGTACTTGGCGTTGGACGTCGTGTAGGAGACCGACCCCATCGTGCGGCCGTGGAAAGCGCCCCTGAAGGTGATGACGCCCTGACGTTTGGTGTGGTATCGGGCGAGCTTGACCGCCGCCTCGACGGCTTCGGCACCCGAGTTGGCGAACGCGAACTTCTCGATGCCGGGCGGGGTGATCGAATCCAGCCGCTCGGCCGCTTCCACGAGCGATTCGTAGTGGACGATGCACCCTGAATGCATCAGCCGGTCGATCTGGGCGTGGGCGGCGGCGACCACGGCGGGATGGTTGTGGCCGAGGTTGGTGACGGCTGTGCCGCAGGCGAAATCGGCCCAGCGGTTGCCTTCCTCGTCGGTCACCCAGAGGCCTTCGGCGCGATCAGCGACGACGGTCGTGTCGAAGGCGATGACCGGGGCGATGACGTTTTCGTGACGTGGAAGAAGGTCGCTCAAGGTGTTCCTCCATCTGGTGAGCAGGCGGACAGAAACTCGATTGGCGTCGGGTGTAGACGACGGGGAGCGACCTATGGAGCTGCGTACAGGCCCCGGCGGCACTGCATCGGAATCAACGGGACCATGTTCCGATCCTAGCCGGTACATGCAACGATGAATCTCCTGACGACCCGACGCCGGGTAGGTTGCGGCCCATGCCGACGCTGCGCAGCCGTCGTGTCGTCCTCGGCAACGAGATCCGGCCGGCGACAATCCGCCACGAAGACGGGGTGATCGTCGAGATCGGTGATGGTCCGGCGGACGACGACTTCGGTGATCTGGCGGTCCTCCCGGGTCTCGTCGACAGCCATGTCCATGTCAACGAGCCGGGCCGCACCGAGTGGGAGGGCTTCGCCACCGCCACCCGGTCGGCTCTCGCCGGGGGAACGACGACGATCGTCGACATGCCCCTCAACTCGACCCCTCCCACGGTGGAACCCGCGGCGCTCGAGGAGAAACGCTCGGCTGCTCGCACGAGCGCCGCCTGCGACGTCGCCTTCTGGGGTGGGGTGGTGCCCGGATCCGAGTCGCATGTGGCTCAGCTCGTCGGCGGAGGAGTGTGCGGGTTCAAGGTGTTCATGGTCGACTCGGGCGTCGAGGAGTTCCCTCCCCTCACCCCTGGTGAGTTGGGTGGGGTGGCCTCAGAACTGGCCTCGGCCGGTGTCCCCTTGCTCGTCCACGCCGAAGACCCGGCCCACATCATTCCTGCGGAAGGGGATCCCCGTCGCTACGCCACCTACCTCGCCACGCGGCCGCCGGAGGCGGAGGTGGTGGCGATCGGGCAGGTGGCCGATGTCGTGTTTCGCACCGGAGTCTCCGCTCATGTGCTCCACGTGTCGAGTGGGGCGGCGGTCGACGCCCTTGCTCGAGCCGGCCTGAGTGGAGAGACGTGTCCGCACTACCTCACGTTCGATGCCGCCGAGATCCCCGACGGCGCCACCGCCTTCAAGTGCGCACCTCCCATCCGCCCCGCCGAAGACCGGGAGCGCTTGTGGGATGCATTGAGATGCGGGGTTCTGACGATGGTCGTCTCCGACCACTCCCCGGCTCCTCTCGACGTGAAAGCGGCCGATAGCGGCGACTTCCTGGCCGCCTGGGGCGGCATCGCCTCCCTCGAACTGCGGCTCGTCGCCACATGGGACGGGGCCCGACGGAGAGGCTTCGACCTCACCGACCTGGCCCGGTGGTTGGCCGCGGCGCCCGCCGAACTCGCCGGGATCGGCTATCGCAAGGGCCGCATCGAACCGGGACACGACGCTGACTTCGTCGTGTTCGACCCCGACGACGCGACCGCCGTCGACCAGACGCGCCTCCACCAGCGTCACCCCCTCACTCCATATCATGGGATGCGTTTGGCGGGCCGGGTCGTGGCCACGTTCCTGCGTGGCGTCCCGGTCCACGGCGACGGCGCCCTCGGCCCACAGTCGGGTGTCATGCTGCGAAGGGGTGACTGACCTTGGTCGATCTCGCATCCGCTCGCTACGGCGGTGAAGTCGTCTGGTGCAACGACGAGTTCTTCGCCCCGGCGGCGAATCTCATCAACCCTGCCGCCCCTGTTTGGAAGGAGGGGGAGTTCACCGATCGAGGCAAGTGGATGGATGGTTGGGAGACTCGGCGCCGCCGTGAGCCTGGCCACGATTCGTGTGTGATTCGCCTCGGCCTGCCCGGCATCATCGACGCTGTCACCGTCGACACCTCCTACTTCACCGGCAACTATCCCGAGTCGTTCTCTCTGGACGCTTGCGGTGTCGAGGCCGATCGGCTCGACGAGGCGGAGTGGGTGGAGCTCATTCCCCGCACGCTCCTCCAGGGCAACAGCATCGCCACCTTCGAGGTGCCAGATGAGCATCGTGTCACCCACGTCCGCCTCAACATCTACCCGGATGGTGGCATCGCCCGTTTGCGCGTCGAAGGGCGCCCCGTTCCTGACCGGGACCGGGTGTGCTCCGAGGAAGGGCTGGTCGATCTCGCCGACGCCGCGCTCGGTGGCCGCTGCATCGAATGCTCCGACGCCCACTTCTCTTCGCCGGACAACCTGCTCAGCCCGACGGAACCCGAAGGCATGTGGGACGGGTGGGAGACCGCCCGCAGACGCGGCCCGGGCAACGACTGGGTCGTGATCGACCTGGGACTGCCGGGGACGATAGGCGCCGTCGACGTGGATACCCGCTTCTTCAAGGGAAACGCCCCCGGCTGGGTCCAGATCGAGACATGGGGTGACGAGGGGAATTGGCAGCCGGCATGTGACGAGGTGGCGGTGTCCGCCCACGACGTGAACCGAATCGAGTTCGCACGGCCGGTGGACGCCGAGAGGATCCGCCTCAACATCTTCCCCGACGGGGGAGTCGCCCGGCTCCGGGTGTGGGGACAACCCCGACCAGAGGCGCGGGCGGCGATCCGGATGCTCTACGTGAATTCGCTCTTCGACCAGGAGGCCCGTTCGTTCTTCCATGCGGCCTGCGCATCGGATAGGTGGGTGGAGGCGATGGTGGCTGGCCGGCCTCATGAAAACGCCGCAGCCCTCTTCGCCGCTGCGGACGAGGCGTTCGACGGCCTCGCGGTCGACGACTGGCTCGAGGCGTTCGCCGCCCATCCCCGGATCGGAGAGCGGCGCGGCCACCAGAACCCCGTTGGGGAGGCGATGTCGCGGCGTGAGCAGGCAGGCGTGGGCGATGCCATCCGGGAGGAGCTCGCGGACCTGAATCGTCGCTACGAGGAGAAGTTCGGTTTCACCTACATCGTGCGGGCCGCCGGTCGCACCGGCGAGGAGTTGGTGGAGCTCGCCCGGCTCCGACTCGGCAACGACCGAGACGAAGAGATCGAAGTGGCGGCCGGGCAACAACGTGAGATAACCATGCTCCGGCTCCGCCGGATGCTGTGCCTACCCGAGGAGGACGGATGAGCCGATTGGGCGACAACTCGTGGGGGAAGACTTCGGTTCGGGTGTCGAAGATCCACCGGCGCGACGGCGAACACGCGTTCAGCGAGCTGACGGTCAACATCCAGCTCACCGGCGAGGTGGAAGCGGCCTTCGTCGACGGCGACAACGCCCACGTTCTCCCCACCGACACGATGCGCAACACCGTCTACGGCTTGGCCCAAGACCATCTGGGTGATGACATCGAGGCGTTCGGGCGGGCTCTCGCCGAGCACTTCCTCGCCCGCGACGACGTCTACTCGGCAGAGATTGAGCTGCGAGAAGCCCGATGGGAAAGATTCTCTCCCTATGGCTTCCTCGGAGGCTCCTCGGAGCGACGCACCGCTCGCGTGACCCTCGGTGCCGGAGCCGACGAGGTCTGGGCGGGTGTCGACGGTCTCGTCGTCCTGAAGACGACCAACTCGGCCTTTCGCGGCTACCCCAGGGATCCATACACGACCCTGCCCGAGACCGACGACCGCATCCTCGCCACCACGATCACCGCGTGGTGGAGGTACTCGCCCGTGCCTGCCGACACCAAGGCGACCTGGAGCCGAGTCAGGGAAGTGATGCTCGAGCGGTTCTTCGGGGACTGGTCGGCGTCCGTCCAGCATCAGGGCTGGATGATGGGAAAGGCCGTCCTCGAGTCGGTGGCGGAGATCGCAGAGATCGAGTTCCGGCTCCCCAACCAACACCACATCGGCTTCGACCTCACGCGGTTCGGCATGGAGGACCGGGGAATCGTGTTCCAGCCCACATCCGAGCCGTTCGGCGACATCCGCTTCCGCGTCGTCCGCTAGTCGAAGAGGGCGGAGGCGAGCCGGTTGTGTTTCTCCACGATCAGTTGCTCGTCGACCGTCACCAAATGGCCGTCTTCGACGGTACGGCGGCCGCCCACCCACGAGTGGGTGACCCGGTCGACACCGCAGAACACGACCGCCGCCAGGGGATCGTGGAGCGCCCCGGCGAACTCGACGCGGTCCATGCCGATGGCGATGACATCGGCGGCCAGCCCGGGTGCGAGGCGGCCGATGTCGTGTCGGCCCAGGACCGCGGCGCCACCCCGGGTGGCCAACGCCAACGCCGTCCGCGCCGTCATCGGCTGCACGCCCTCTTCGTCGGCGGCGGCGAGACGGGCGAGGAGCATCGCCTGGCGGGCCTCCGCCAGCATCCCCGACGAGTCGTTGGAAGCCGAACCGTCGACCCCGATCCCGAGCGGCACCCCGGCTCGTAGGTACCCGGCGACGGGAGCGATGCCCGAGGCGAGCCGCATGTTCGAGCTGGGACAGTGGGCGGCGCCCGTTCCCGCGGCGGCCATGGCGACGATCTCGGAGTCGTCGACATGGACGGCGTGGGCATACCAGACGTCGGGCCCTTCCCAGCCGAGGTCGGTGGCGTAGGCGACGGGCCGGGCACCGAACCGTTCCAGGCAGAATCTCTCCTCGTCACGGGTCTCGGCTAGGTGGGTGTGGAGCCGCACACCCAGTTCCCGCGCCAGATCGGCGGAGCGGCGCATCAAGTCCGGCGTGACGGAAAACGGCGAGCACGGAGCGATCACGACCCGGGTCATCGCCCCGGCTTCGGGGTCGTGGTACTCCTCCACGACCCGCACACAATCCTCGAGGATGTCGTCCTCGTCTTCCACCAGCGAGTCAGGGGGCAGGCCTCCCTGTGACTCGCCCAATGACATCGAGCCGCGGGAGACGTGGAAGCGGATCCCCACCTCGGCTGCGCCGGCCACCTGGTCGTCGACCTTCGACCCGTTGGGCCACAGATACTGGTGGTCGAAGGCGGTGGTGCATCCTGTCAGCGCCAACTCGGCGAGCCCGAGGGTGGTGGCGGTCTGGACGTGCTCCGGCGTCATCCGAGCCCACACCGGATACAGCGTCTCGAGCCAGCGGAAGAGGGAGGAGTCCTGAGCTCCGGGCACCGCCCGGGTGAGGGTCTGGTAGAGGTGATGGTGGGTGTTGACCAGCCCTGGCATCACGACGTGCCCACTGAGGTCGACGACCTCGTCGGCGGTATCGGGCAGGTCCTCTGGGCGGCCGACGCTTTCGATGATCCCGTCGCGGGCGAACAGGCCACCTCCGGGGATCTCTTCCCCGTCCATCGTCGCCAGCACCAAGGCGTTGCGCAGGAGCAGCGTCGCCATGCGACCGCACCGTAACGGCTCCTAGGATCGAACGACCCGGAAGGAGGGTTTGCTGTGACGGTGAATCAGGAATCGATCGATGCCTGGGGTCGACGTCTCGACGCCGCTTCTGAGAGGATCGGCCAGGCCTTCCCCGGCGAACGTCCCGAGCGTCAACCTGTGCACACCGTGTACGGCGGCGCCCACCTGTTCGCGGCCGGCACCGCGCCCAAGCTGGGTCAACTCGCCCGCCGAGCCCTCGAAGACCACGCTCCTGATCCACGAGCCCTCGCCGATGCCGTCGGGCTCGTCCCCATCGACTTGGCCGAGCAGGTGTACACCCGGGTCACGGAGAAGCTCGACCGCGAACCGGTCGAGGACTATCGCCTCGACTTCGAGGACGGGTATGGCAACCGGCCCGACGACGAGGAGGACGGCCATGCCGCGTCAGCCGCACGGGAGGTGGCCCGCGGCTTGGAGGATGGGACGCTGCCGCCGTTCATCGGCATCCGCGTCAAGCCTTTCACCGGTGAGCTCGGGAGGCGGGCGATACGCACCCTCGACATCTTCCTCACGACCCTCGCCGGAGAGGCGGTGGGCCTTCCTGACGGGTTCTGCGTCACGCTTCCCAAGATCCAGGACGTCGAGCAGGTGCACGTGCTGGACGAGGTTCTCTCTGAGTTGGAGTCGAAGCTCGGCCTGCCTCGAATCCCCGTCGAGCTCATGCTCGAGACGTCCCAGATGGTGGTGGGTCGGGAGGGGCTCACCGGTCCGCGCCGCTACGTTGAGGCCGGGCAGGGCCGGGTCCGCGGAGTGCATTTCGGGACCTACGACTACACGGCCTCCTTGTCGATCACAGCCGCTCACCAATCGATGACCCACCCGGCCTGCGACTTCGCTCGCAGCGTGATGCAGGTGAACCTCGCCGGCACCGGCGTGTGGCTCTCGGACGGCGCCACCAACGTGATGCCGGTCGGCGATCGCACGACCGTCCACGGGGCGTGGCGTCTTCACTACAGCCACGTGCGGCATTCGCTGATGCACGCCATCTACCAGGGCTGGGACCTGCACCCGGCCCAGCTGCCCAGCCGCTACGCCGCCGTCTACGCGTTCTTCCTCGAGGGTCTCGACCAAGCAGGCGATAGGCTGGCGAACTTCGTCGAGCAAGCGGCCAAAGCCACCCTGGTGGGGGAGGTGTTCGACGACGCCGCCACCGGCCAAGGTCTTCTCAACTACTTCCTCCGGGCCATCAACTGCGGAGCGATCGACGAGAGCGAGGCGATGCAGCGCACCGGTCTCACGCATGAGGAGCTGCAGACCCGCTCGTTCGTGCGCATCCTGGAAGGCCGCCGTTAGCCCGAGACTGCCCCGAGGGACGGGTTAGATTCCCAGACGATGGAAGTCATCCACCCGAGGGACCTGGACGAGGCGCTGGCCGCGGTGGCCGAAGGGATGACGCCTCTCGCCGGGGGGACGGACCTGATGGTCGAGGTGAACTACGGCCACAAGCGCCCCGAACGGGTGGTGGCGCTCCGCCGCTTGACCGACATCGCCGACTTCGAGTCGACGCGCATCGGTGCGGGAGTCCGGTGGCGACGCATCGAGCGAGAGGGTCCCCGCGCCCTGGCGCAGGCGGCCCGGACCGTTGGGTCCCCTCAGATCCGCAACGCCGGCACCATCGGTGGAAACGTGGCCACCGCCAGCCCGGCCGGCGACGGCTTGCCCTTCCTCGCAGCCGTCGACGCCTCGGTCGAACTCACCTCGACTGGAGGCACCCGTCTCCTGCGCTGGGACGACTACTTCGTCGGCGTGAAGCAGACCGCCCGGCGGCCCGACGAGCTCGTGACCGCCGTCGTGCTTCCCGACGGCCTGCCCGAGCGTCAGGAGTTCGCCAAGGTCGGGGTCAGGAATGCGATGGTCATAGCCACCGTCTGCTGTGTCGTCACCCGCTGGGATGACGGCACGACGACAGTGGCTCTCGGCTCGGTGGCGCCGACCCCGATGCGGGCACGGCGTGCCGAGGAGATGATTTCGTCTGAGAGATCTCCGGGAGAGGCGGCCCTGGCGGAGTTCGCCCGTCTGGTTTCCGAGGAGGTCCAGCCGATCACCGACCATCGATCGACCGAGGAGTACCGCCGCCACGCCGCCGGAGTGCTGGCCCGTCGGCTGCTCGAGCGATGTCTGCGCAGGGAGGCAGCGTGATCCTCACGTTCAGGCTCAACGGCGAGGAAGTCCACGCTCGGGTGGACTACCCCGCCAGCCTGCTCGACGTGCTTCGCCACCAGCTAGGAGCACCGGGCTCCAAGGACGCTTGCGAGCAGGGTGAGTGCGGATCGTGCTCGGTCCTCCTCGACGGTGAGTTGGTGTGCTCGTGTCTCGTCATGGCCGGGGATGCCGAAGGCTCCGAGGTGATCACGGTGGAAGGGGTGGCTACCGAAGGCGGGCTCCATCCCGTCCAGGAGGCGATGAATCGCGCCGGAGCCGTCCAGTGCGGCTTCTGCACGCCCGGATTCGTGGTCGCGGCCGTGGACCTGTTCGATCGCAAACCGCATCCCTCGACTGAGGAGATCAAGGAGGCCCTCGCCGGGAACATCTGCCGCTGCACCGGCTACGGAGCGATCATCCGGGCATTCGAGGAGCTGGCCGGGAGGGAGGTGCGGTGACGACTCGGACCGGCCGCCGGGGCGCCGTCCAGGGCGGCATCGGGGAGTCCACCCTCCGTCCCGACGGGATCCCCAAGCTACGCGGCGAGTTCATGTACGCCCAGGACATGCACGTCGACGGCATGCTGTGGGGGGCCACCACGCGAAGCCCGCACCCCCACGCCCGGATCGTCTCGATCGACGTCGCTCCGGCTCTGGCCATCGCGGGCGTCCATGCCGTTCTCACGCAGGAGGACGTTCCTGGTCCCGGGCACTTCGGCCTCGAGCATCCCGACCAACCGGTCCTCGCCGGCGAGGTCGTGCGCTATTGGGGAGAACCCGTGGCGATCGTCGCCGCTGAGGACGAGGACACGGCGAGGAGGGCGGCGGCGGCTGTGGTCGTCGAGTACGAGGAGCTCGAGCCGCTGATCGATCCCGAGCAAGCCGATGCCCGGGACGAGGTGTTCCGGCGCATGAAGATCCGCCGGGGCGACCAGGACGCCCGCGGTTCGGTCGTGGTCGAGGGTTACTACGAGGTCGGCATGCAGGACCAGGCGCCGCTCGGCACCGAGGCAGGATTGGCGGTGCCCGATGGGAGCGGCGGTGTCGACCTGTACGCCACCAGCCAGTTCGTGCATGTCGACCAGCAGCAAGTGGTCGCGGCGCTCGGCTTGCGACCCGAGCAGGTGCGCGCCCACCCGGTGGGCATCGGCGGAGCCTTCGGGGCGCGGGAGGACGTCAACCTCCACATCCACCTGTGCATGCTCGCTCTCTACACGGGAAAGCCCGTGAAGATGGTGTACCACCGAGGCGAGTCGTTCACCGGTCACGTCCATCGCCATCCCGCCCGCATGTGGTATCGCCACGAGGCCGATGAAAAGGGTCGGCTGGTGCGAGTCGAGGCGAAGATCGTCGTCGACGGTGGCGCCTATGCCTCGACGACAGCCGCGGTGCTCGCCAACGCCTGCTATTTCGCCGTAGGGCCCTATCGGTGCGACTCCGTGGCGGTCGACGGCGTCGGCGCCCGGACCAACAACCCGCCGTGCGGGGCGATGCGGGGGTTCGGCGCCGTTCAGGCTTGTTTCGGGTACGAGTCACAGATGGACCGACTCGCCGCCGAACTGGGAATGGACCCGCTCGAGTTGCGGCGGCGCAACGCCCTCGCCACCGGCGACCGGCTGGCCACCACCGGGCAATTGATCGAGACCCCGCTCCCGGTGGTGGAGGTGATCGACTCCCTCGCCGCCATGCCACTCCTCGTCGACGAGCCGGAATCTCCCGGCGATCTGCCCGGTGGGAGTGGGCTCACGACCGAGCCACACCAGGTGCGCCGAGGCATCGGCTACGCGCTCAGCATCAAGAACCTCGGCTTCTCGGAGGGTTTCGACGATTACGCCCAGGCCCGGGTCCGGCTCACCGAAGAAGGGGCGATCGTCGAGACAGCCGCCATCGAAGTCGGCCAGGGGCTCGTCAACGTGCTCGCCCAGATCGCCCGGTCGGCGCTGGGTGTGTCACGGGCGGAGGTCCGTCACGTCGACACCTCTCGCATCGACTCCGCCGGGTCCACTTCGGCATCACGGCAGACCCAGCTATCGGGAGGTGCAACCCACAAGGCGGCCCGCCGTCTCCGAGAGCGAATCCTCGAGAGGTACGAGGGCGATGACCTCGACGACGAGGGTGTGTGGCGTGGGGGCCTCCTGGTCGTGCGGTGGGGCGAACTGGTCGAGGAGTCGTGGGAGGAAACGGTGACGTTCCGCCATCCACCCACCGAGGCGCCCGATGAGAACGGCCAAGGGAAGATGCACGCCGACTTCGCCGTCGCCGGCCACCGGGCCGTCGTCGGCGTCGATCCCGAGCTGGGACTCGTGCGAGTGCTGAGGGTCGACACCGCTCAGGACGTGGGGCGAGCGTTGAACCCCGAGAGCATCCGCGGGCAGATCGAGGGCGGGATCATGCAAGGCGTGGGGCTGGCTGTGATGGAGGAGCTCGTGCTGGAGGGTGGTCGCATCCGCAACGCCACGTTCACCGACTACCTGCTGCCGACGATCCTCGATGCTCCGGACGTGGAGGCGATCCTCGTCGAACAGGACGGCTCGTGGGGCCCGTTTGGAGCCAAAGGTGTGGGGGAGCCGCCGACGATCTCGTCGACTCCCGCCGTGGTTGCTGCTATCCGGAACGCCACGGGGAAGGCGCTGAACCGGGTGCCGGTGCGCCCCCAGGACATCGCCCTGGAGGAGGTGTCGCATTGACGACGAGAGAGGAACTGGTTGCGCTTCCCAAAGCGGAGTTGCACATACACATCGAAGGCACCCTCGAGCCGGAGATGATGTTCGACCTAGCGGCGAAGAACGGGGTCGAGCTGCCGTACCCCGACGTCGAGGCGGTGAAGAAGGCGTACCAGTTCACCGACCTGCAGTCGTTCCTCGACATCTACTACCAGGGCGCCGCGGTCCTCCAGACCCGGGACGATTTCGCAGCGCTGATGGACGCCTATCTGCGGCGGGCAGTCGCCGACGGAGTGGTCCACGCCGAGATCTTCTTCGACCCCCAGACCCACACGCACCGGGGCATCGGCTTCGAGACGTTCATGGGTGGATTCCGGGACGCCATGGAGGACGCTCGCCGGAACCTCGGCATCACCAGCCAGCTCATCCTCTGCTTTCTCCGCCACTTGGATCCTGAGGACGCAGTGGCGACCATCGAGGCCGCGGCCGACCACCTGGAGGGTGTGGTGGCCGTGGGGCTCGACTCGAGCGAAGTCGGCTACCCGCCGGAACTGTTCGTGGAGGCGTACGAGCGGGCCCGAAGCCTGGGCCTGCGGGCCGTTGCCCATGCCGGCGAGGAAGGCCCTCCCGAGTACATCTGGAGCGCGCTCGACAACCTCGGAGTGGAGCGGATCGACCATGGTGTGCGCTGCCTGGAAGACCCGGAACTGGTCGATCGTCTCCGACGTGAGCAGATCCCGCTCACCGCTTGCCCGTTGTCCAACGTGGCGCTCAAGGTGGTCGACAGGCTGGAAGACCACCCGCTGCCAAAGCTGATCGACGCCGGCCTGCTGGTGACGATCAACTCGGATGACCCCGCCTACTTCGGCGGCTACGTCGGTGACAACTACACGGCCGTGGCGGAGGCGTTCGGCTGGGACCTCTCCCGCATGTCAGAACTCGCCTCCAACTCCCTAGAGGCCGCTTTCGTGGATGGACATGGAGCCTGAGGCAGTCGCCGTAGGCCGCGGCGTGACATTCAGTCCCTGCGGGCCTCCATCCGTTCTCTCAACGCCGCCGTCGCCTCCTCCGCCGACGGGTACTCGGATTCAGCTTCGTCTTGGAGCGCGACCTGACTCGACGGGAACCAGATCGCCGAGATGATGCTGAGTGCCTCGGTGCGTTCGCTTGGGTCCAAGTGCAGCGCCAGACCGCACAGCCGGACCGTCTGAGTCCCACTCGATGCGGCGAGCACGCCACTGACGGCGGCGGACCCGGCCCCCGCCTGGTTCGCGGTTTCCCACACACTGGCGGGTCCCGTGGCCGCACTGCTGCACGATTGGTTGACGGTTGCGACGATGAGCCCGCCGGCGCCGAAATCGGTCGCGTTCTGAACGAAAAGCGAGGCTGACCCGTCGACGTAGAGCGCGCCGCCGCCGGTAGGTGGCGTCAGTCGAGTCGTTGCAAGAGTCGTCCAGACATCGTCGGCCACCACGACGTCACCGACACCGCTCTGGGACACCCGCGGCGACGGCCCGCCGCCGCCAGATCCCGACACCGTGCCGGAGAACCGTCTCATGAAGGCGGCCATTTGCCCGCGGGTGACCGGGTCGTCCGGACAGAACCGCGTGTTGGCCGGTGGATTGCAGCCACGAGTGATCCCCTGATCCGCCAGCCACGAGATGTCATCGTGGAAAACGTGGTTGGTGGGCACATCTGTGAAGTAGTGGCTACCGACCGCTGCAGCCATCGGAATGGCGAGCAGCGCCAACACCAGCGCCACCTGCAACCAGACTCTTCGGGTGAATTTGGGTACGCCCACGGATGCCTCCCTCGGATCGGATCCTGTCGACCCTACGCCGAGGCACTGACGAGCGCGGGGGAGGTGCTAGCTGATCAGATTTTCCCCATCCAAGTAGGCCTGAGCGTTCCACCCGCAGTCACGAGTAATCGACGGAAGTCACCACGGCGTCGGGTAGGGGAAGGGACAGAGCTTCCTGCTCGAGGGCAGTGCGCTCCGAAGCAGTCAGGTTCCGCCAGGCTTCGATCGTGACCTTGCCGCCCGATCGTCGCCAGGTGCCGACGATGTCCCCCTCGACCAGCACTGCTCCCGGCCACACCCGCGGCGTCCACAGGGCCGCTCGCTGCTTCGGGTCCGGGACGACGACCTCCCGGGCCGGGCCCTGGAGCAGATAGAACGTGTCTCCGGACGGGAGCAGCCGTGCTGCGGCCGGGTCGGCGCCGTCGCTGCGGGCCAGGTCTTCGTCTTCGGCGAGCAGAAAGGCGTCACCGCCCGGGATCCGCACCCGCACCAGCGACGGCGCCAATGCTTCGAAGACGGGTGTCACCCATGGCATCCGGATCCCCGCCCACTCGCTGAAGCCCTCCGGAGTGCCTGGCCCCAACCCATGGAGATACCTCCGCGCCAAGTCGATTCGGGCTTCGAACGGCTCGATCTCGGGACGCGGCACGATCCACACCGTGGGTTGGTGGGCGCCGTCCCAGCGGATCAGGAGCGTGCCGGTCAGCGCCGCATATCGGAGCTCGTTTGGGTGGTTGCCGATGCCAGCCGCCGCTTCCCGGGCATCGACGCGGCGATCTCTTACGAAGGCCTGGAGGCGAGTGGCGATGTCTTCGGCCCGTTCCCGCCGCGGGCCGCTCTCCGGAAGCCGGGCGACCGTGAAGTAGGCATGCTCGCCGGCGGGTACGACGTAGGCGGAGAACCGAAGGCCCCAAACCTGCACCAGCGCCGGATCTTCCCAGGCGTCGGATGAGACGCCCTCGACCCGGGCATGGAGTGAATGCAAGGCGGAGCGGGGAACGGAGTCCTGGAAACCGGCCCACGCCGCTCGCCGCAGCGACTCCGAGCCCGGGGACAGCCGCTCATCCAGTCCTTGGGTGCGGCGCCGGAAGCCGAGGATCTGATCACGAGAGAGCTCGAGGCCGGCTCCCCCTCTGAGGTCGTCAGTCACCGTCTCCGTCGGTCAGTCGCGGACCCGCAGGGTACCGATCACCAGCGGGTCGTGCGCCGACACCGCGGCTATGACCGCGTTGGCGTGCTCGGGGTCGACGATCAGACAGAATCCGATTCCGAGGTTGAAGGTACGGCGCATCTCTTCGACCGATATGCCCCCGAGCCGCTGGACCTGGGTGAACACATTGGGCCACTCCCACGACCAGTGGTCGACGACCGCCTCCAACTCGGGCGCCACCGATCGGTTCAAGTTGGCCATCAGCCCGCCGCCCGTGATGTGGGCGGCGGCATGCACTCCGCCGGTGGCGATGGCGTCCAGGACTGTCGGGGTGTAGATCACAGAAGGCCGGAGCAGCACCTCGGCGATGGAGGCGTCCTCCTCCGGGAACGGGGCGTCGAGATCGGCGGATTCGAAGACACGGCGCACCAGCGAGAAGCCATTGGAGCGGAGGTTGGGGCTGCGAAGGCCGATGATCACATCCCCTTCCCGAGTCCTCTCCGGGCCGAGCCGCTCGTCCTCTTCGACCACACCCACCGCGGCTCCGGCCAGGTCGACGGCATCCGGCTCCATCACTCCGGGGTGCTCGGCGGTCTCGCCTCCCAACAGAGGGCATCCGGCGACCGAGCAGGCCTCGGCGACTGAAGCGACGATCGCCTCGTCCCTTTCCGGATCGAGGGAACCCACTGCCATGTAGTCGACGAATCCCAGGGGCCTAGCTCCGACTACTACGAGGTCGTCCACCGACATGGCAACCAGGTCGAAGCCGACCCCGTCCCAGCGTCCGGTGCGGTGGGCCAGTTCGAGCTTCGTGCCGACGCCGTCCGTGCACATCATCAGCACCGGCGACCTGAATCCCTCCGGGATCCGAACCCCGGCGGCGAATCCGCCGAAGCCGCCGATCACGCCTTCGTGCCAGGTGGACGTCACCCGGGGAGCGATGCGATCGACGTGGGCGTCGGCGCCGTCGAGGTCGACGCCGGCGTCCCGGTAGTCCATCGTCAAGTCGTCCTTTCCAGCACGAACTTCGACGGGGCGATGTCGACCGGGGTGGGGTAGTCGCCGGACAGGCAGGCGGTGCAGAAGCCGTCGGCTTCGGTTGCGGCGAGGAGCCCCTCCAGCGACAGGTAGCCGAGCGAGTCGGCCCCCAGGTGCTGGCGGATCTCCTCGATCTCCATCCGGGCCGCGATCAGCGTGGAACGGTCAGATGTGTCCATGCCGTAGAAGCACGGCCACTTGTACGGAGGAGAGGAGACGCGGAGGTGGACCTCGACGGCACCTGCCGAGCGGACCATGTCGACGAGTTGGCGCGTAGTGGAACCGCGGACGATCGAGTCGTCGACCAGCACCACGCGCTTGCCGGCGAGCGTCTCCGGGATCGGGTTGAGCTTGATGCGGATGCCGCGATCCCGCATCGTCTGGCTCGGCTCGATGAAGGTCCTCCCGATGTAGCGGTTCTTGACCAGGCCGTCGGCATAAGGGATGCCCGACTCGGCCGAATAGCCCTGGGCAGCGGGAATGCCGGACTCGGGCACCGGAACGACCACGTCGGCGTCGGCGGGATGCTCCTTGGCCAGCGTGGAGCCCATGCGTCTCCGGGCGGCATGGACGGTCTGGCCGTGGAGGCGGCTGTCGGGCCGGGCGAAGTACACGTACTCGAAGATGCAGAGGCGGGGCTCGGGGGACGGAAAAGGACGCAGCGACCGGACCCCGGTGGCGTCGATCACCACCATCTCTCCCGGCTCGACGTCGCGGCGGAAGGTCGCCCCGACGAGGTCGAGGGCTGCCGTCTCGGACGCCAGCACCCATCCGCCTTCGGGAAGCTCACCCAGGCACAGGGGGCGGAAGCCGTGCGGATCGCGGGCGCCGATGACTCGGCCTTGGTCCATGACGACCAGCGAGAACGCTCCTTCGAAGGTGGGAAGGGCTTCGAACATCGCCTTCTCCAAGCCCCGCTCGTCGGAGCGCTCGTCGTCGATGCGGCGGGCAATCGCCTCCACCATCAACGCCGAATCACTCGTCTCGGGTCCGGTGCCCAGCGACTCGGCCAACTCGAGGGTGTTCGTCAGGTTGCCGTTGTGCGCCAGGGCCACCGACGTGCTCCCCACCTGGCGGTGTATGGGCTGGGCGTTCGTCCAGTGAGTCGAGCCTGTCGTCGAATAGCGAGTGTGCCCGATACCCAAGTGGCCGTCGAGGCCGGCGAGGTTGGCTTCGTCGAAGACCTGGGAGACGAGACCGAGATCCTTGTAGATCGTGACGGTGTGCCCGTCGGAGGTGGCGATGCCGGCCGATTCCTGGCCGCGGTGCTGGAGGGCGAAGAGCCCGAAGTAGATGAGTGGCGACACCCGCTGGGACGGGGCATAGACGCCGAAGACGCCGCAGGCCTCACCGGGAGCCGACTTCACGGAACCATCGTAGGCGAACCGCTCCCCGGCGCCATCCAGCCCTCAGGTCCGGAAGCGGGCAGCCCGTTTCTCACGGACCGCGGACAGGCCCTCGGGCGCGTCGGGCCCGAGGAACCCCACGAACTCATAGGCCAACGAGGCGTCGAATGCCGGGTAGGCGACCCGCAGCCAGTGGTTGAGGGTGTGCTTCGTCCACGACAGAGCCTCGGCGGAGCCGGCAGACAGTTTCTCGGCGGTCGCCCGGGCTTCGGACAGGAGTTGGTCGTCGTCGACCACCTTCGCCACCAGCCCGAGCCTCTCGGCCTCCTCACCGTCGATCGGCTCGTTGGTCAGCAGGTGGTACTTCGCTTTGGCCATGCCGACCAAGAGGGGCCAGATGACCACGGCGTGGTCGCCGGCGGCCACGCCGAGGGTGGTGTGACCGTCGAGGATCACCGCCGACCGGGCGGCGATGGGGACGTCGGCGAGCAGGGCGGCGGCGAGACCCGCCCCCACCGCCGGGCCATTGATCGCCGAGACGACCGGCTTGGAGCACTCGATCAGGTTACGGACCAGGTCGCGAGCCTCGCGGAGGGTCCGGCGGTGCACCTGTGGGTCGGAGATCATCGCCTCGATCAGGTCGAAGTCACCGCCTGCGGAAAAGGCCCTGCCTTCCGCACGCAGGAGCACCACCCGGGTCGCTGGGTCGGCGTCCAGGTCGTTCCACACATACGCCAGTTCCCGATGGCCCTCACTGTCGACGGCATTGAGGCGCTCGGGAACATCGAGGACCACCTCGGTCACGCCCGACTCGGACGTCTCGATGCGCAGCCGCCGGTACGAGTCGAGGCCCAACGTCAGCCCTCGTTGGCTTCCCAGTGCCGGCGGAGAGCCTCCAGGGTCTCGTTCGGCTTGTCCCACTGCGGCAGCCCATTCGTTCCCGGCATCTGGACGGCATCCCAGCCCTCTCGACCGGCGAGGAACTCGGGCAGGCGCTCGAACCCGCTGAACGGATCGGTGTTGTAGACCACGAGCGTCGGCACCTCGAGCGAAGCGTAGAGAGAATCGACCACGGTCAGGGTGTGGAGGTCACCCGACAGGAAGGCGATGGCGGCGTAGCGCGCCCCAGGCTGGTGGGCGCTGCGGTAGGCGTACTCCACCAGCATCTCGTCGACCGGGCCGACGAACGACTTGGCCAGGTAGTAGCGGATCGAGGACCGGCTGGCGATCCCATCGAAAACCGCCTGTGACCACAAGGGAAAACGCAGGAGGGTGCCGAACGAGGGTCCCTGGTTGACCCTGCCGCCGAACCCGGTCGGCGAGAGGAATGAGAGGCTGCGAACCATGTCGGGGCGGTCGCTGGCAGCGCGGGCGGCGAACTCGCAGCCGAGGGACAGAGCCACCACGTGAGCGGGTTGCCCGATCCGCTCGAGGGCCTGGTCGATCGCCAGCCCCATCATCCGCGGGCTGTACGGGCGATCACCCCGGTCGGAGAAGCCGAAGCCGGGCAAGTCGAGCGCCCATACGGGCCGCTCCCCCATGAGGCGGGTGAAGAGCGGTCGCATCTCGTACGACGAAGCGGCGGCGTTGACCGAGTGGACCAGAAGGACCGGGGAGCCCTCGCCGCTGTCGTCGTGGTAGAGGGCCATCTGTCCCCCGGAGCCATCGGGATGGTGGACCTTCAGGCCGGGCAACGCGGGCTTCAACGGCATGTTGTGGTCGACTCCGATCGCCGACCAGGCGATACCCGCTCCGGCGGCGACCGTCGCCATCCGGGGGACGTTCTTCACCAGCTTCCAGATCAGTCTGCCCAGCATGTCCTCTCCCTTTGGTTCGCTGGGAAGGAGCCTATGCGGATCGCCGGGCCTCAGCGGAGGCGATGGGGCGTGCTCGGAGACGCATGACGATCAGCGTTGCCAGCGAGGCGAGCCCGAGGCCGACGATGTGGGCGGTCGCAAACCCGGAGCTGAGCGCCCCGGCAGCGTCGGCAGCGAGCGCCGCCCCGTTGCCGGACAGGGCATCCCGCACCTGGGAGACGTCACCCAGGCGGGTGGCGACCACGGCCAGTATCACTCCGCCGGCCACGCCGGCTCCGAGAGACATCCCCATCGTGCGGGCGAAGGCGTGAGCCGATGTGGCGCGACCGGCCAATCCCGCCGGCACCACGCGACGCACCATCTGCAGGGCAGAGTTGGTGACGGTGCCAACCGAGGTCCCCATGACGAAGAAGGCGGCGAACACCAGCGGCAAGGGGGCCTCGAAGGTGATGGCGAGCCACCCGGCGGCGACAGCCGGGGGACCGATCCAGATGCCGGTGGTGAGGACCGACTTCTCGCTCACCCGGTCGGTGATCCTGCCGGCGATGTTGGCGGCGACGACCCACCCGATCGTCAGCCACAGAACCGACCAGGCCGCGAGAGAGGCGCTTCCGCCCCGGGCGCCGCGCACGTACACCGGTAGGTAGGACGACAGGCCCGCCATCGCCGCCAATGCGAGCGAGGCGGCTCCGGCGAGGTGGCCATAGGGGAACGATCTCAGGAAACGAGGGTCGACCAATGGGGTGGCGTGGTTGTGGCTGCGCCTCCACAGCAGCGCACCGACGATGACGCCACCACCCAGGAGCGCCAATGAAGCCAAGGAGATGTCGGAGACGGCACCGAGGAAAAGACCAACGGTGGCGATGAGGAGCCCGGCAGACAGCCAATCGATGTCGAGAGGCTGCGGGTCCACCGCCTTGGGAAGTGTGCGCCACCCGGCGACGAGGGCAACGACACAGATCGGGACCATCACGAGGAAGATCCACCGCCAAGACCCGAACTCGAGCATCGCCGCGGCGATGGCCGGAGAGGCGAACCCGAGCACGCCCCACACGTTCGAGTTGGCGGCGAGCGCCCGGCCGGTCAGATGGTCGGGGTAGACGAGAGCGACGGCGGCGATGCCGACCGAGACGAGCGCTCCGCCCGAGGCACCCTGCACCACGCGGGAGGCGAGGAGGACCGCCATGGAGGGAGCGAGGGCGGCAGCCAGCGACGAACCGGCGAAGAAGACTGTCGCCCAGCGGAACACGGTGGACGTTCCCAGCGAGTCGATCAACGTTCCGGAGATGGCGGTAGCCACTGCCGAGGCGAGGAGGAACGAGGTTATGACCCACGGCAGCAGGGTGACGTTGCCCAGCTCGGCGGCGAGGTCGGGGAGGGCGGCGGTGATCGCCAAGCCCTCGAACGCCACGATCGCCACCGTCGTGTAGATGGCGATCGAGGCTGGGAGCAGCTCCCGGGAGAGGATGGACCGAGGGAGGGACATCGGGGTCAGGATCGCAGGGTCGATCGGAAAAGCGAGATTCAGTCCCCCAGCGAGATGCCGAGACGGCGGGCGCTGTGGATCATCGGGTGATCGAGGGGAACGGTTCGTCGCTTTCCGGCCACTTCTTTCAAATCGACCGCTTCGACGTCCTCGCCACGGACCGCCACCATCACGCCCACCCGCCCCTCGGCGATGTAGTCGACGCACGCCACCCCGAGGCGAGTGGCGAGGAGGCGGTCGGCCGGCGACGGTGTTCCGCCACGTTGGACGTGGCCCAGGATCGTCACACGCGATTCGAGGCCGGTCTGTCGTTCGAGTTCGTCGGCGAGTTGTTCCGTGGAGCGCAACTGGCCCTGCTCGAAGGCGGCGATCTCCTGTTTGACCGCTTGCCTCTCCTCGTCGGTGGTGGCGTTTTCTTTCCGGGCCTCCAGTTGGGAGTACTCGGCGGCGGCGGAGCGCGACATGGCCCCTTCCGCTACCACCACGATCGAGAAGGGGGAACCGGCGGTCTTCCTCTGCAGGATCTTGTCGGCGACTGCGTCGACGTCGTATGGGATCTCGGGGATGAGGATCACGTCCGCACCCGAAGCCATGCCCGACCCGAGGGCGAGCCATCCGGTCTTGTGGCCCATGACTTCGACCACGACGATGCGGTGGTGGCTGTGGGCGGTGGAGTGGAGGCGGTCGATGGCTTCGGTAGCGATGTTGACGGCGGTGTCGTAGCCGAAGGTGACGTCGGTGCCATAGACGTCGTTGTCGATCGTCTTGGGCAGGGTGATGACCGGGATGCCCACCTCCGCCAGTCGCAGGGCGTTTTTGATGGTGCCGCCCCCGCCGAGGCAGACGAGAGCCTCCAACTGGTGCTCTTCGACGTTGCGCCGCATCATGGGGCGCATGTCCATCGGGTCGCCGTTGCCGATGTCCATCTTGTGGACCCGGGTGCGGCTGGTGCCGAGGATCGTGCCGCCCCGGTCGAGGATGCCGGCGAGGTCCTCGGGGCCGAGGCGAACGAAGCGGTTCTCCATGAGTCCTCGGAATCCGTCCCGGAACCCGATCAACTGCATGTCGTAGGTCCGGGCAGCGGCTTTGCCGACGGCACGGATGGCGGCGTTGAGGCCGGGGGAGTCGCCGCCGGCGGTGAGTATTCCGATGGTGCGCGGCATCGGCGGCTGATGCTACCCGCCCGTCCTCCGGGGACAGAAGCCGGTCAGGCGGCAGCCGGGACTTCGCCGCAGGTGGCAGCCGGGCCCTCGCAGACGACGGTGAACTCGATGCCGGCCTCGACCAGGGCGGCGATGGCCATCTCGAGGGGGTCGGTCGGTAGCTGTGTCACGTTCATGCCCGAGAACCTATCGGGCGGGTGGGACAGATTCTCAGGACAAGCGACGGGGCAGGGCTTCCCGATACGTCGTGGCGGCTTCTCGGAGGTCGACTGCGTCCCGGTTCGCGCCGCGGACGAAGACGATCGAATCGCCACCGAAGGAGCCGATACGGGTCACGGTCGTGCGGGAGGCTTCTGCCAACTCCTCGATTCGTTCCCTGCTGGCGGGATCGGCGGCGAACGCGAACCGGTGGGGGTCTTCTGAGAACAGGTACCTCCAGTCACCGTATTCGACGGTCACTCCGACGCCGGAAGCGATCGCCATCTCGGCGACGGCGACGGCCAGGCCCCCGTCGGAGACGTCGTGGAGGCACGGTGCCAGTTCGGCTTCCACCAGTTCGACGGCCAAGTCGATGGCGGCGCGGGCGGCGGTGGCGTCCGGGGCGCGGGGACGTCCCCCGACATGGCCGTACACCACCTTTTCGAACGCGGACCCCGCCAGGTCGGTCGCCTCGACCGGGCCGACCAGCCACAGGTCCATTCCTTCTGAGACTCGGTCGAGCCGGGGCGGACGGCTCGGGTAGGGGTCGGCCAAGCCGACCAGGCCGACGACGGGCGTGGGGTAGATGTCGAGCCCTTCGGTCTCGTTGTAGAAGGAAACGTTGCCGCCGACGACGGGGATGCCCAGTGCCTCACATGCCTCGGAGATCCCCTCCACGGTCTCCCTGAACTGCCACATCACCGCCGGCTTCTCGGGGTTGCCGAAGTTGAGGTTGTCGACGACGGCCTTCGGCCGAGCGCCCGTCATCGCCACGTTCAGGGCCGCCTCGTAGACGATGCGCGCCGCCCCTCGCCGGGGATCCAGGTAGCAGAGGCGTCCATTGCCGTCGGTGGAGACGGCGATCGCCTTGGTGGTGCCCTTGATGCGAAGCAGGTTGCCGTCGTTGCCGGGGCCGACGATCGTGCTGAGGAAGAGCATGTGGTCGTATTGCTCGTACACCCATGCCGCCGAGGCGATGGAGGGGTCGTCGAGCAGACGCAGCAGTGTCGGCCCCACCTGGGGAGCGGTCATGTGCTTGAACCGGTTCGACCACAGGTCCTCCATCCACGCGGGTTCGCCGAGCGGGCGGTCGTAGCGGGGGGCATCGTCGGTCAACGACGCGGCGGGGATGTCGGCCACCACCTGCCCCTGATGAGTCACCCTCAGTCGGTCGCCTTCGGTGACTTCTCCGACCACCGAGGCGTCGATCTCCCACTTGGCGGCGACGGCGAGCACCTCTTCCACCTTGGAGGGCTCGACGAAGGCCATCATCCGTTCCTGCGACTCGGACATCAGCAGTTCAGGAGCGGTCATGCCCGGCTCTCGCACGTGGACGGCGTCCAGGTCGAGCCCCATGCCGACACCGGCGCGGGCGGCGGGCTCGGCCGACGCGCAGGAGAGGCCGGCGGCCCCCAGATCCTGGACACCGACGACCAGGTCCTTCTCGTACAGCTCCAGGCAGGCCTCGATCAGCTTCTTCTCCTCGAATGGGTCGCCGACTTGGACCGAGGGCCGCTTGGTGGCCGACTCCTCGTCGAACGACGCCGAGGCCAGGATCGACGCCCCGCCGATCCCGTCCCGACCGGTCGCCGCTCCCAACAACACGGCCACGTTCCCCGGGTTCCCGGCGGTGCCGAGCACCAGTTGGTCCTGGCGGAGGATGCCGAGGCACATCACATTGACGAGGGGGTTGCCGGAGTAGCAATCCTCGAAGGCGATCTCGCCTCCCACCGTGGGGACACCGACGGCGTTGCCGTAGCCGGCGATCCCCGACACCACCCCAGAGAAGAGGTAGCGGTTGCGGGAGTTGTCGAGGGGGCCGAAGCGGATCTGGTCCCACAGGGCGATGGGGCGCGCTCCCATCGTGAACACATCGCGCAGGATGCCACCGACCCCGGTGGCGGCTCCCTGATACGGCTCCACGTAGGAAGGGTGGTTGTGACTCTCGATCCTGAACGCCGCCAGCCAGCCATCACCGAGGTCGATGACGCCGGCGTTTTCGCCCGGTCCCACCACCACCCACGGCGCCTCGGTCGGGAAACGGCCGAGATGCACCCGCGACGACTTGTAGGAGCAATGCTCCGACCACATCACCGAGTACATCGCCAACTCCGCCGGCTCGGGCTGGCGGCCGAGGATCTCGACGATGCGGTTGTACTCGCGGTCCGTCAGCCCCAGGCGACGATGGAGAGCGTCCTCGTCGCCGGATTCGGTGCCGTCGCCCTCGGTGAGGGCGTCTTCTTCGGGGGCGAGGTCGGTTCTCATGCGGGTATCCGGTCTGTGGCGGCCACCAGGCTCTCGAGGAGGAGCCGGCCGTCGTCGCTGCCGAGGATCTCCTCGGACGAGCGCTCGGGATGGGGCATGATGCCGACCACGTTGCCGGCCTCGTTGGCGATCGCCGCCGCCCGATCCTGGGAGCCGTTGACGTCTTCGACGTAGCGAGCCACCACCCGGGCGGTCCCGGACGGGTCGGTGTGCTGGCCTTCGTACGAGTTGAGGGGGAGGGTCACAACCGTGCCCGGCTCCACAGAGGCGGTGAGGACGGTGCCGGTGTCGACGATCTCGACCTCGACGGGCCGGCAGATGAAGCGCAAGTCGCGATTGGCGATCAACGCTCCCGGCAGCAGATGCGCCTCGCACAGGATCTGGAAGCCGTTGCAGATCCCGACGACCGGGCGACCCTCCTCTGCCATACGGGTCACGGCCGACATCACAGGCGAGAAACGGGCGATCGCCCCCGTTCGCAGGTAGTCGCCGTGGGCGAAGCCCCCGGGCAGGACCACGCCGTCGAAGTCGGCCAGGTCGGTCTGGCGATGCCACACGAGCTCGGCTTCAGCGCCAAGCGAGCGGAGAGCCCACTGGACGTCGAGCTCACAGTTGGATCCCGGGAAGACGACTACAGCGATCCGGCTCACCCCTCCACCTCGATCCGGTAGTCCTCGATCACGGGATTGGCCAACAGCCGCTGGCACATCTCGTCGACGAGCTTCTTCACCGTCTCGGCGTCGTCACCTTCGACCTCCAGGTGGAGGGTCCGGCCGGTTCGGACGGAGTGGACGTCGCCGTATCCGAGATCGACCAGAGATCGTGAGATGGCCGTGCCTTCGGGGTCGGCGATCTCGGGGCGCCTTTCGATGTGGACCGTTACTTTCACCTCATCTCCGCCAGGTAGTCGTCGAACGAGCGGCCAGTGATCCGCTCGTAGGCCTCCACGTACCGCCGACGGGTGCCCTCGATGACCTCGGGCGGCAGATCGGGTGGAGGAGGGGTGTGATCCCATCCCGTCGAGTCGAGCCAGTCCCGCACGTATTGCTTGTCGAAGCTCGGAACCGGCTGGCCCGGCCGCCACTCGTCGGCGGGCCAGTAGCGGGAGGAGTCCGGGGTGAGCACCTCGTCGATCAGCAGCAACTCGTCACCGACGAAACCGAACTCGAACTTGGTGTCTGCGAGGATCACGCCACGTTCGGCGGCATAGTCGGCGGCCTGGCGATAGATGTCGAGGCTGCGGGCGCGGAGTTCGTCGTAGAGGTCGTCGCCCAGGACGCGGCGGGCGTCGGCCTCGGTGAGGTTCTCGTCGTGGCCGCTCGTCGCTTTCGTAGCCGGGGTGAAGATCGGCTCGGGCAGCTTGTCGGCCATCGCGAGACCCGGCGGTAGATGTTCGGTTGTGGGGCCGCCGCCTCGCTGGTACTCGGCCCACGATGACCCATAGAGGTAGCCGCGGACGACACACTCCACAGGCACGACCCGGGCGCGCCGCACGACCATCGCCCGCCCCGCCAGCTCGGCGCGCTGTTGGCCGGTGAGCGGCTCGATGCCGGTCAGATCGGTGGTGACGAAGTGGTTGGGCGTGTCGAGCAGGTCGAAGAAGTGGAGAGACAGGCCCGTCAGCACGCGGCCCTTGTCGGGGATCGGCTGGTTGAGGATCACGTCGTAGGCCGAGATGCGGTCGGTGGCTACGAAGAGGAGGTGGTCGGCGTCGATCTCGTAGATCTCCCGGACCTTCCCGGAGGCCAGATGGGGCATAGCCAGCACGGGTGCCCATCGTAGCCACGAGTCCGGTGGCAGCCGTCGTCACTCCGGCAGCTCGGTTTTTCGCGTCTGTGCGCGACGGCGAGAATGTGGCTTCCATGGTTCGAGTCGCCGTCGTTCACCACAATCGAGAGATCGGTATCGGCCGTCTCGAAGAGTTCCTCGTCGGCCACGACAAGGTCGACGTGTGGGCACCTGAGGCGACCTACCCGGACGACGTCGAAGCCGTCGTGGTGATGGGCGGCTTCATGGGCGCCTACGAGACCGACCTCCATCCGTGGCTGGTCGACGAGAGCACGTGGCTCCGACTTCAGGTCGAAAGCGGCGTGCCCGTGCTCGGGATCTGCCTCGGCGCTCAACTGCTCGCTCACGCCCTCGGCGGAGAGGCCTTTCGTGCGCCCCGGCCCGAGGTGGGGGTCGTCGAACTCCACTACACGGAGGAGGGGCGCAGACATCCCGTCGTCTCCCGGCTGGGGGAGCGGGCATTCCTGGCACACCAGGACACGTTCCGTCTTCCGTCCGATGCCGTCTTGTTGGCGAGCACCGACCGGTACCCGGCCGCATTCCGGATCGGCTCGGCGATCGGGATCCAGTGCCATCCGGAGACGCCGGTGGAGGAGGCTCGTCGCTGGCTCGACTTCCCGGATTTCGACATCCCCGAGCGGGCAGGTGTGTCACGGGAGCGGTACATCTCCGAGCTGGAGGAGCATGCACAGGCCACTGATCACGGTGCGCGAGAGTTCTTCGCTGCCTGGTTCGGGAGGCTGATCGGGAGCGACCGTTAGCATCGCCCGGCGATGGACGCGGTGAACCGAGCGATGAGCACCAGCGACGCCTGGGCTTCCCGGCTGTCGATCGAGGCTACGGGCGACGGCGCCTCCATCATGCGCCTGGGCGGGGACCACATGAATTTCCTCGACGGGGCCCATGGCGGCGCCCTCTACTCCCTGGCGGAAAAGGCGCTGCGGGCTGCCGCCTCACAGTCCGGGCGCGGGATCACTGTCGTCGACACCCATCTGGTCCTCACCGCCGGCGGCAAGGAAGGCGACACGTTCACCGCCACCGTCGAGCCGGTGAATGTGGGGCGCACGCTCGGGGTGTACTCCGTTTCTGTCACCCGCAGCGATGGCCGCTTGGTGGGACGGTTGACCGGCACGGTGAGGTTTTCGTCGTGACGGTTCGGGTGGGCGTCGACCTCGGAGGCACCAAGATCGAGGCCGTGGCCTTGGGCCCGGACGGTGAAGAGCTGGCGCGGAGGCGCCGCCCCACTCCGCAGGGTGACTACGAGGCGATCCTCCGCGCGATCGGAGAACTCGTCGACCAGGTGTCTGTCAGGCTCGACGTAGCCGAAGCCATCGGAGTCGGAACACCCGGGTCGGTATCGCCTTTCGACGGGCTCATGAAGAACTCGAACTCCGTCGTCCTCAACGGGAAGCCACTCGACCGTGACCTGGAGCGGTTCCTCGGCCGGCCAGTGATCATGCGCAACGACGCGGACTGTTTCGCTCTCTCGGAAGCCGTCGACGGAGCTGCGGCGGGAGCGGAGGTCGTTTTCGGCGTGATCCTCGGGACCGGCGTCGGGGGAGGCGTGGTGGTCGACGGGACGGTTCGCACCGGACCCAACCGGACCGGAGGTGAGTGGGGTCACAACCCTCTGCCCTGGCCGACCGAGGACGAGCGGCCCGGGCCCGACTGCTACTGCGGGAAGACCGGTTGCATCGAGACCTGGTTGTCGGGACCGGGATTCTCCGCCGACCACACCCGTGTGACCGGAGAGCAGCTCGATCCACCTGGCATCGTCGCCGCAGCCCGCGGCGGCGATCCGGCGGCGCAGGCGAGCCTCGATCGCTACACCGACCGCCTGGCGCGGGGATTGGCCACGATCATCGATGTGCTCGATCCGGATGTCTTCGTACTCGGCGGCGGAATGAGCAACGTCGACGAGCTCTACACGGTGGTGCCGGAGCTGTTGCCCCGCTACGTCTTCGGGGGTGAGGTGGCCACCAAAGTGACTCGGAACGTGCACGGAGATTCCTCTGGAGTCCGCGGAGCCGCGATGCTGGTGCCGACATGATCGAGAACGTCCTCGCCTCCCGCTACGCGTCGCCCGAGATGGTGGAGCTGTGGAGTCCGGTCACCAAAGTGAGGCTGGAGCGGGAGCTGTGGGTGACGGTGATGGAGGTCCAGCAGGACCTCGGCCTCCCTTTTCCCGAGGGTGCCATCGACGCCTACCGGCGCGTCATCGACCGAATCGATCTCGAATCCATCGCCGAACGCGAGCGTGTCCTTCGCCACGACGTCAAGGCCCGTCTGGAGGAGTTCAACGAGTTGGCCGGGTTCGAGACCGCCCATCTCGGCATGACCTCTCGGGACGTCACCGAGAACGTCGAGCAACTGCAGCTGAAGCGATCCCTCGAGCTGATCCTGGTGCGGGCCGTGGCGGCCCTGCTGGCGATGGCTCGGCTCGCCACCGAGTACTCGGGTCTGGCGGTGACGGGCCGCACCCACAACGTTCCTGCCCAGGTGACCACGGTGGGAAAGCGGATCGCCACGGCGGGAGAAGAGCTCGCCTCGGCAGTCGAGAGGACCGAACGGCTGGCCGCCAACCTGCCACTGCGGGGCATCAAGGGCCCGGTCGGAACCCAGCAGGACCAGGTGGAGCTCCTGGGATCTGACGAGGCCGCCGCCGAGCTCGACCGGCGCGTCGCCGAGCGCCTCGGCTTCGGCTCCACCATGAACTCGGTCGGCCAGGTCTATCCCCGCAGCCTCGACTTCGACGTCGTGTCCGCGCTCGTCCAACTCGCCGCCGGTCCGACGAGCTTCACCACGACCCTGCGTCTCATGGCCGGTCACGACCTCGCCACCGAGGGGTTCCGGGCGGACCAGGTCGGGTCGTCGGCGATGCCGCACAAGATGAACGCCCGGACATCCGAGCGGATCCACGGGTTCAAGGTGATCCTCTCTGGTCACCTGGCCATGGCGGCTGCACTGGCCGGTGAGCAATGGAACGAAGGCGACGTCTCGTGTTCCGTCGTGCGCCGGGTGATGCTTCCCGACGCCTTCTTCGCCGCCGACGGCCTCTTCCAGGCGTTCCTCACCATCCTCGGCGAGGTCGGATTCTTCCCTCAGGTGATCGAAGCCGAACTGGCCGCCCAGCTGCCGTTCCTCGCCACCACGCGTCTGCTCGTGGAGGCCGTCCGTCGCGGGATGGGCCGCGAGGAAGCACATGAGGTCATCCGCCGTCACGCGGTCGCGGCCGCCGGCGAGCGTCACCGGGGCGGCCAGCCCGACCTGCTCGGGAGGCTGGCCGCCGACGAAGCGTTTCCGTTGGACGAGTCGGGCATCGAGGAGATCCTGTCCCGGCCCCTCGAGTTCACCGGCCGGGCTGCCGACCAGGTGGCGGCCTTCGTGGAACGAGTGGAGGGCATAGCCGGACGACATCTGCCCGCTGTCGAGTACAGGCCGGCGCCGATCCTCTGACATGCGGCTGAGCCTGGACCAAGCCCGGCGGATGGCGCTCGGCGCCCAGGGCTTCACCGAACCAAAGGTGCGGGGGCGGGTCGACGTGCGTCATTTCCGGAAGGTGCTCAAACGCCTGGGAGTGGTGCAACTCGACTCCGTCAACGTCTTCGCCCGCACCCACTACATGCCTTTCTTCTCCCGCCTCGGGCCCTACGACCGAGATGCTCTCGACCGGTGGCTGTGGCGGTCGGGGGACGTCTTCGAATACTGGGCCCACGAGGCGTCGCTTCTCCCGGTCGAGGATCACCCGCTGTTCCGGTTCCGGATGGAAGCCGGCTGGCACTGGGAGAGACTGGAGCGGATGTTGGAGGAGCGGCCCGATCTCCTCGACCAGATCGAGGCGGAGGTCGCCGAAAAGGGCCCGCTTCGGACCGCCCACCTGACTGACCCCGGTGACCGTCCCAGTCCCGGCATGTGGAATTGGTCAGACGGCAAGGTGGCGCTCGAAGCTCTCTTCCTCGTGGGACGTGTCACGACCGCCTACCGGGAGAACTTCGTCCGCTACTACGACATCACGTCCAGAGTGATCCCGGCCCAGGTGTTGGCCATGCCGACCCCGGACGCCGAATCGGCACAAGCCGAATTGCTGAAGAAGGCCGCCCGGGCACTGGGGGTCGGAACATACGACGACCTCGCCGACTACTACCGGATCCGCGGTCCGAAAGCCCGCCCGCTCATCGAGAAACTCGTAGCCGACGGGGATCTGATAGAAGCCCAGGTGGAGGGTTGGGACCGGGCGGCATACGTGCACCCCGGGGCCGTCATTCCCCGGCGGGTCGAGGGTTCGGCTCTTCTGTCGCCGTTCGACTCCCTCGTTTGGCACCGTCCCCGGGCCGAGCGGCTGTTCGGGTTCCGATACCGGATCGAGATCTACACCCCGGCGCCGAAACGGGTCTACGGGTACTACGTGCTGCCGTATCTCCTCGACGGTCGACTGGTGGCCCGGGTCGACCTCAAGTCCGATCGCAAGTCGGGTCGGCTGCAGGTGAAGGGCGCCTTCGGCGAAGAAGACGTCGACCTCCCGGCGGTGGCCACGAGCCTGGCAGCCGACCTCGAACGAACCGCCGAATGGCTGGGCTTGGCGGAGGTGGAGATCCACCCGAATGGCGACCTAGCGGCGAGCCTTGCGAAGGCATTGACCTGACTGCCGACAGTGTTGATTTCCCGAGCTGCGCTCGGGTGGGGGGGCGACCCCCCATACCCCCCGCGCGTCGGCGTACTGGTGCGATACGCGGGTCGCGTCTGTCAAAGCACCGGGATTGTGGGCGGATCGCGTCGGCTTTTCGCCGCGCGGTTTTCTGTCCTGCGCCTTCGGGCTCATCCGAAGGCATCGAGGCCCGTCAGGGCCTGGCCCATGATCAGCGTGTGGATCTCGTTGGTGCCCTCGTAGGTGTAGACCGACTCCAGGTTGGTCATGTGACGGATCACCGGGTACTCCAACGTGATCCCGTTGGCACCGAGGACGCTGCGGGCGAGGCGCGCCACCGCGAGGGCATTGCGGGTGTTGTCCATCTTTCCGAAGCTGATCTGGGCGGGAGTCAGCGTGCCGGCGTCTTTGCGGCGGCCCAGATGGTGCGCAACCAGCAAACCCCGGTTGACGGCGATCATCATCTCCACGAGCTTCTGCTGGGTGAGCTGGAAGGAGCCGATCGGCTTTTCGAACTGGGTCCGCTCCTTCGAGTAGTCGAGGGCCGCCTCGTAACAGGCCCGGGCTGCTCCCACCACACCCCAGGCGATCCCGTAGCGCGCCTCGTTGAGGCACGACAACGGACCGCGCATCGAGGACACACCCGGTAGCCGGAACTCGTCGGGGATTCGCACATCGTCGAGGGTCAACTCGGAGGTGACTGATGCCCGCAGCGATGCCTTGTGCTTGATCTCGTGAGCGGCGAAGCCGGGGGCGTCGGTGGGGACGATGAAACCGTTGATGCCGTCGTCGGTGCGGGCCCAGATGATGGCGATGTGGGCGAGGTTGCCGTTGGTGATCCACATCTTCGACCCGTTGATGATCCAGTCGGATCCGTCGCGGCGCGCATGAGTGCGCATCGAGGCCGGATCCGATCCGGAATCCGGCTCGGTGAGGCCGAAGCAGCCGATCACCTCTCCGGAGGCCATCCGGGGCAGCCATTCCTGCTTCTGCTCTTCCGACCCGAACTTCCAGATCGGGAACATGGCCAGCGAGCCCTGCACCGACACGAAGCTGCGCAGGCCCGAATCCCCTGCCTCGAGTTCCAGGCACGCCAGCCCGTAGGCGGTGCCGGAGGTGCCGGCGCAACCGTACCCCTCGAGATGCATGCCGAGGAGCCCCATGTCGCCCATGGTCTTTGCTAACTCGACCGGAAAGATCCCCTGCTCCCACCACTCACCAACGTTGGGGAGCACCTCCTTTCGGACGAACTCCCGCACGGTGTCTCGGAGCAGCCGTTCTTCGTCGTCGAAGAGTGAGTCGATGTCGAGGAAGTCGTTGGGGTCGGGGGTGGCCAGCGAGATGTCAGCAGTCATGGATGCAACCATGCTACCGGTGACGCTTCGACCACCGCTCCGGGGGTCAGCCGGCGAGAGTCTTCTCGGTCAACTCGCGGCGGTAGTCGGCGAGCTTCTGGGTGAGGGCCTCGTCGCCGACAGCCAGGATCGCCACAGCGAGGAGGGCGGCGTTGGCGGCGGCGTCGATCGCCACGGTCGCCACGGGGATTCCAGTAGGCATCTGCACCGTCGAGAGCAAGGCGTCCAGCCCGTCGAGAGAGGCCGAGATCGGCACGCCGATGACCGGGAGCAATGACTTGGCGGCCATCACCCCCGCCAGGTGGGCGGCCTTGCCGGCGCCGGCGATGATCACTCCGAACCCGTTGGAGGCGGCGGTGGAGGCGAACTCGAGCGCCTGGTCGGGTGTCTTGTGTGCCGACAGGACCTGCATCTCGTATTCGACGCCGAACCGATCGAGCATCTCGGCGGCTTTCTCCATCACCGGACGGTCCGATCCAGCTCCCATGACGATGGCGACCCGAGGTGTCATGGGAGGTGACGCTAGCAACCGCCGGAAGTGAGAGATCAGGCGGAGGTGAACGCGTACTGGGCCGACTCCGCCACCTGGCGATAGCCGATCCGCTGGTAGACGGCATTGGAGGTGGGGTTCGCCAGGTCCGTGTAGAGAAAGCAGAACCGGTAGCCGCTGTCCAGCAGCCATTGCGACTGGGCTGCTACCAGGCTCGTGGCATATCCGCGACCCCGGTGCTGAGGAGGGGTGTAGACCGGGCCGATGCGGATTCCGTTGAGCGTCTTCCCTCCATAGCCGCTCGCCGACACCGGCACGTCTGTGTCTTCCCACAGCCAGAACGCGGCCGAAGGGTCCCCGCCGAGTCGCATGTCCACGGTTCGGGCGATGCGTGCCTCGTCATACGTCTCCACCGGATGCACTTCTCGCTGGAAATCCCTCATCCACTGCAGCAGGAGCGGACGGTCGTGTCGGACGGCGGGTCGGTGTCGCCCACGAGCCACGGGCACGCGAGCGACCTCTTCGAGGCTGAACACGCCCTGAGACATCAGTAGCTTCGGATTCGCTCCGGCGACGCGGCTCCATTCGCCGACGAACCATTCCACCGCCGGGAGGTTGCCGATCACTCCCGGAAGACGGCGGAAGAGGACCCGGATGGACAAGACGAGCATCTCCACCGTCTCGCGGGAGTCGAAATCGCCGAGCACGAGGTCGCGGGGCGGGGTCAGCACGGCGGTGCCCAACACTCGTCCCCCGTGCTCCACCGTCCACAGATGGATCCGGGAGTAGGCCTCGGGGATACGCAGGGCGTTTCCTATGACACCGAGGAGGAGATTGTGGCGGGCTTCTTCGGCGGCTAGTCGCTCGGCGGCTCGGTCCAGGAACCGCTGCGGGTCGGTATGTCGGACGACCTCCACGGGACGACATTATCCGAGGCGGGGCCCAGCCACGCTCTGACATATCGGGACAGCCGTGCCGTCCTCGAACGCGCGGACCCAATCGCGGCAATATGCTTGCAGCTCGCCAGCATCGCCTAGCTTCTGTCCTGTCTATGCAGAGGCGGCAGATGGGTGGAGGGGACAGGTAGGGATAGGCGGCCGATGCGGATGGCGTGCGCGCTCCGCCTTGGCCGCTCCCTACCGCTTCCGGCCTGCTCAGCCGGCGGCGATGTCCTTTCGGTACTGCATCCCCCGCCAGTGGACGCGGTCGACCGCGGCGTAGACCGCCTCACGGGCGTCGGCGATCGTCTCGCCCCGCCCGACCAGGTCGAGCACCCTGCCGCCGGCGGTGACGAGTCGGTTGCCTTCCCGCTTGGTTCCGGCGTGGAACACGAGGACGTCCTCGGGCACCGCATCGAGCCCGGTGATCACCGCTCCCTTCACGGGAGACTCCGGGTACCCCTCGGCGGCCAGCACCACTTCCACCGCTGCCTCGTCACTCCACTGCGGCTCGTTGGGCTTTCCGGCGAGGGCCGTTTCGATCAGATCGACCAGGTCGGATTGCAGGCGAGGCATCAGCACCTGGGTTTCGGGGTCGCCGAGGCGGACGTTGAATTCGAGGACCTTGGGGCCTTCGTCGGTGAGCACGAGGCCGGCATAGAGAAACCCCGTGTAGGGGTGCCCGTCTGCGTCCATCTGGCGCAACGTCGGCCGAACGATCTGGTCCAGGACGGAGTCGATCAGCCCGGGAGGGAGATCTTCGACGGGCGAGTAGGACCCCATGCCCCCGGTGTTGGGGCCGGTGTCGCCGTCACCCAGGCGCTTGTAGTCCCGGGCGGGGGCCAGGGCGACCGCCTCAGTCCCGGTGCACAGGGCGAAGACGCTGACCTCGGGGCCGGCGAGGAACTCCTCGATCACCACCCGGGATCCCGCCTCGCCGAAGTCGCCGCCGAAGCAGCGGTGGATCCAGTCGTGGGCGGCGTCGGCCGATTCCGTGACGAGCACGCCCTTTCCGGCGGCCAGACCGTCGGCCTTGATGACGTACGGCCCGGGGTGGCCGGCGATGTGCGTGTGGGCGGCATGAGGATCGTCGAACACCCACGTTGCGCCGGTGGGCACCCCCGCACGTTGCATCACGTCCTTGGCGAACGACTTCGAGGCTTCGAGGCGGGCGGCGGAGCGGCTGGGACC
>Ga0207873_1000174_pt1 | contig 68528 bp, 61 predicted proteins | sample BGWIniCompost_FD_187373 | JGI IMG/M metagenome (GOLD analysis project Ga0207873, IMG submission 187373) | Cellulose adapted compost microbial communities from Newby Island Compost Facility, Milpitas, CA, USA - BGW Initial Compost (SPAdes)... ...
CCAAGCCGGCCCCGGACGTGTACCTGCTCGCCGCGCGCCGGCTCGGGGTCGCGCCGGAGCGCTGCCTGGTGCTGGAGGATTCGCCCACCGGGGTGCGCGCGGCGCTCGCCGCGGGGATGCTGCCGGTGCAGGTGCCCGACCTGCTGGCGCCGGACGACGGCGTGCGCGCGCTGGGGCACCGCATCGTCGCTTCGCTGGACGAGGTGCGGGGGTTGCTGGAGGCGGTGGTGGTGGAGCGGCGCGGCGGCGAAGCGGGCGCTCGGGACTGAAGCGGTCCCTGCGATGGCGGGCGGGTCGCGGCCGAAGCCGCTCCTACGGTCCGGACGCCGGTCCGGGGTCGTCGTCGGCGAGCAGGCGCCGCCAGCCGTCGAAGCCGAGGGCGCGCACGCGCTCGATGTTGCGCTGGACGATCGCGTCCGGGTCCGGGAACGCCTCCACCGCGCGGGCCACGCTGTCCTCGCGCAGCAGGTGCAGGATCGGCCACGGCGCGCGGTTGGTGAGGTTCTCCACGTCGTCCGGGCCGGAGTCGGCGAACTGGTAGTCGGGATGGAAGCTGGCGACCTGGAGCACGCCGTCGAGTTCCATCGCCTCGAGCAGCGCATCGGCCTCGTCGAGGAAGTCGTTGAAGGCGAGGAACTCGCCGAGCACCAGCGGGTGCACCAGCAGGGTGGTGTCGATGTCGCTGGCGGGCGTGTCGCGCAGCAGCGCCATCTCCTCGCCCAGCTGGGCGAGCAGGGCCTGCGGCGTGCTGGCATCGCTCACCACGATCCGCACCTGTCCCTTGGCATGCACGGCCTTGGCGAACGGGCACAGGTTGAGCCCGATCACGGCGCGTTCCAGCCAGCGCCGGACCCCGCGCTCGACCGCAGCCGGGTCGAAGGCGCCGTCAGTCACGGAAATTGTCGAACTGCAGCGGCAGGCCGAAGTCCTCGCCGCGCAGCAGCGCGATCGCGGCCTGCAGGTCGTCGCGCTTCTTGCCGGTCACGCGCAGCTTGTCGCCGTTGACCTGGCTGTCGATCCTGAGCCTGGATTCCTTGAGCTTGGCCTGGATCTTCTTCGCCAGCTCGCGGTCGATGCCCTGGCGCACCGTGACCTTCTGCCGCGCGCCGGAGACGTTGGTGTCGATGTCGCCTAATTCGAGGCAGCGTGCGTCGATCCTCCGCGCGATCAGGCGCGCGCGCAGGATGTCGGTCATCTGCTGCAGCTGGAACTCGCTGGGCGCGGACTGGGTGATGACCGCGTCCTCGCGCACGAACTTCGCGTCCACGCCCTTGAAGTCGAAGCGGTTGGACAGTTCGCGGTTGGCCTGGTCGACGGCGTTGATCAGCTCGTGGGTGTCGACTTCGGAGACGATATCGAAGGAGGGCATGGCGGCTCCGGTGGAGGATGCGTGCGCTGCGCGGATGCCTCGCGCCGCGGCCCGCACAGGGTACTCCATGGTTACCCACGCAACGGATGCGCGCGCCGCGACCAGCGCTTAACGTGTCGCCGCGCCGCTCCGGGCGCGCGGTTCCCCCGACGCGTGAAACCATCCCCTGTCATCGGCATCGTCGGCAGCGCCGGCACCTACGGACGCTGGCTGCGCGGCTTCTTCGCGCGGCACATGGGCCTGCGCGTGCTCGGCCACGATCCGGGCGATCCGGCCGCCGATCCGCCCGAGGCGCTGCTCGAGCAGGCCGACGTGCTGCTGTTCGCGACCCCGATCCGGGTCACCGCGGCGCTGATCGACGATTACGTGCGGATGGCGGCCGGCCGCGAGGCCGGGAAACTGTGGCTCGACGTGACCTCGATCAAGCAGGACGCGGTGGAGGCCATGCTGCGTTCGCGCGCCGAGGTCGTGGGCCTGCACCCGATGACCGCGCCGCCCAAGGCGCCGACCATGAAAGGCCGGGTGCTGGTGGTGTGCGAGGCGCGGCTGAACCGCTGGCGGCCGTGGCTGGGTACGCTGCTGGAGGCGCTCGAAGGCGAGTGCGTGTACGCCAGCGCGCAGCGCCACGACGAGATGATGGCCCTGGTCCAGGCGATGGTGCACGCCTCGCACCTGGCCCAGGCGGGGGTGCTGGAGGAGTACGCCGCGCACCTGGGTGGCCTCGAAGCGATCATGCCGTTCCGCTCGGCCTCGTTCGAACTCGACGTCGCGATCGCCGCGCGCATCCTCTCGCTCAACCCCGCGATCTACGAGGAGATCCAGTTCGGCAATGCGCATTCGGCCGAGGTGCTCGACCGGCTGCTGGAACGGCTGGCGGAGCTGCGCGACCTGGTGCGGCGCGGCGACGACGATGCCCGCGCCCGCTTCCGCGAACGCTTCCTGCGCAGTCGCGAGGGCTTCGGCGCGCGCGCCCTGGCCGAGGGCAACTACGCCTATGAGCGGGTGGGCTACCTGCTTGCCGACCTGGTCGGTTCGCGCTACACCAGCGTGCACCTGCCCGACGACCGGCCCGGGTCGCTGTGCACCCTGCTGCACGTGTTCGAGCGCCACGGCGTGAGCCTGGAGTCGATCCACTCCTCGCGCACCCCGGGCGGCGAGGTGCACTTCCGGATCGGCTTCGTGCGCGGCACCGATCCGGCCGGCCTGGCCGCGGCGGTGGAGGAGATCGGGCGCAGCGGGATCGGCCGGGTGCTCGAGAGCGGCTGAGGGCGCCGCCGCCATGGCGGGCGCGCGGTCCCGGAGTCCGGATGCGGCATCATGTCGGCCCGTGCCGAGGAGTCCCATGGCCCCCGTCCCCCGCCCCCCACGCCCGCGAGGCATGCGCGCCGGTGGCGCCGTTCCCGGGCGCGCGCCACGCATGAACGTGCAGTCCGAATACCGGCCGGGCGCGGCCGCGGCCTGGATGCTGGCGGCGGGGCTGCTGTTCGCGATGATGGACGCGGGCATGAAGTGGATCTCCAGCGACTATCCGCCGTTCCAGGTCGCGTTCCTGCGCAGCGCCGCGGCGCTGCCGCTGGTGCTGGCGTGGATCGTCCTGCGCGGCCGCGCCGGCACCCTGCTGCGCGTGCACTGGGGCCTGCACCTGCTGCGCGGCGTGCTGGGCGTGGCGATGATGGTCGGCTTCGTGTACGGACTGGCGCGGATGCCGCTCTCGACCGCGTACGCGATCGTGTTCGTGGCGCCGCTGATGGTGACCGCGCTCGCGGTGCCGCTGCTCGGCGAGAAGGTCGGCCCGCGGCGCTGGGCCGCGATCGCGGCCGGGCTGCTGGGCGTGCTGGTGGTGCTGCGCCCCACCGGCGCCGGCGTGGCCACGCTCGCCGGGCTCGCCGTGGTGGGCGCGGCGCTGGCCTACGCCGTGGCCGCGATCACCGTGCGCAAGCTGGCGCTGCGCGACAGCCCGGAGGCGATGGTGTTCTGGTTCCTGGTGCTGCTGGGGCTGATGGCGGGCGCGGTCGCGGCGTTCGACTGGCGTCCGCTGCAGGCCGCGCACTGGCCCGCGGTGGCCGCGGTCGGGATCACCGGCGCGCTCGGGCAGGTCGCGCTGACCCATGCGTTCCGGCTCGGCCAGGCCAGCCAGATCGCGCCGCTGGAGTACGCGGCGCTGGTCTGGGTGGTGCTGCTCGACCTGGCGTTGTGGCGCGCGCTTCCCGACGCGATGACCTGGCTTGGTGCCGCGATCATCATCGCCAGCGGCCTGTACCTGATCCGCCGCGAGCGCATCGTCGCCGCCGAGTGCCAGGACGGCGTCGCGCGGACGCCGCCACCCTAGCCGCGCCGATGCCGCTGCTGCTGCTCCCGTTCGCGCTGTTGCTGCTGCTGGCCCTGGTGCTGGTGGCGCTTCCGCTGGGGCTCTGGCTGCGCCTTCGCAGCGGCCGCGCGCGGCGGCGCGCGCATCCGCTCGCGGTGACGGCCAACGTCGCGCTGCTGGCGGCCTCGGCGCTGCTGTTCGTCGCCGGCGCGCTGGTGGCGGGACTGTGGATCGACGGCGCGGCGCCGAACGCGGCGGCGGGGCTGCTGGCCGGGGGCGCGCTGGGCGCGGTCGGGCTGCGCCTGGCGCGGTTCGAAGCCGGCGGCGGCATGCTCCATTACACCGGCAACGCCTGGCTGGCGTCGGCGCTGGTGCTGCTGGTGGCGCTGCGGGTGGCGCTCGCGGCCTGGCAGGCGTGGCACCGCGCCGTCGAGGGCGTGCCGGCGCCGGTGCCGTGGCCATGGCTGGCCACGCCGGCGAGCCTGTGGGGATTCGGCGGCCTGCTGCTCGGCTATCCGCTGGCCTTCATGCTGGGCGTGCGACGCCGGTTGCGGAAGCTCGGGATGCTGCGGACGCGCGCCTTCGGAACACGCTGGCCCTGAAAGAAGACAGCGGACCCGGGGAGGGTCCGCTGCCGTCATGCGCGTCGATGGCGGAAGGTCAGAAGCGGGCGCCGATGCCGATGCCCACCATCCACGGGTTGAAGCGCACGTCGCGGGCGACGGTCTCGCCGGCCCTGCGCGCGTCGGCGTCGCCGTCGAGGTAGCGCGCGTCCGCACGTGCGAACCAGGTGGGGTTGATGTTCATGTCCACGCCGACCGTGCCGATCGCGCCCTTGGGCGAGGTCAGGCCGATGTGGGCGCCATCCGCGGTCGGGATGTCCTCGTGGCTGATGTTGGTCTGGTGGTAGCCCAGGCCGACGAACGGGCGGAAGGTCTGGTCTGCGTCGCCGAAGTGGTACTGGGCGCTGAGCGCGATCGGCTGCGACTCGACGGTACCGATCTTGCCGGCGTCGCCGCGGATGCGGTGGTCGAAGCGGTCCGCCGCGCCCCACAGTTCCACGCCGATGTTGTCGGTGGCGTGCCAGGTGGCGCTGAGCGTGGGCGCCACGCCGCCGTCGGCGTCGATGCGCGCGCCGGGCAGCGGATCGGAATCGGGTTGCAGGAGGGCGCCGCCGCCGACCACGGAGAAGCGCTTGCCCGAGGCGGTGCCGCCGTCCTGGGCGAATGCGGGAGCAGCCAGGAGCGTGGCGATGGCGGCCGACAGGCCGAGGGTACGCAAGGGATGCATGGGGGACTCCTCATTATTTCGTTGTGGATGGCGCCGTTGCCCCTGAGGTGGACACGGCGTCGCCCAACCTATGCGGGCGAGGATGAACCGATGCGTGCAGGCGTGACCGGCGCGTAGCCGCCATCCGGCTGGGGTTCATCAGCGTGACGCGGCGCTGAGCGGAGGACCCGGCGTCGACCTTCCGGCGCTTGCGTCCGGCGCTGGCTCGCGTCCCGCGGAGGCAGCGCCTTCACACCCGATACACCTGCGCATGGAATGCAGCGTTGCCGCGGACCGGGCGCGGCCGCGTCGTTGTCCCGGGGACAGGCGAACCCGGGCGTGCGTCGCGCGCACCGTTCGCACCCGCATGCGGATCTCCGCGTGCAAGCTTGCAGGCGCAACCAAGGCGCACCAGGCCGGAAGGCGCGGGGGGTTCGGGTCGACCGCGCACCGCAGGGCGTGCACCGGTTGGCGAAGACTCGGCCATCCGGACACAATAGGAATCCCCTTTGCCGCTGGAGAGGGCCGCATGGCCGAGCTCAAAGAGTCCCGCGTCCCCGATATCGGCGGGTACGAAGACGTCCCGGTGATCGAGGTACTGGTCGCGGTCGGCGACACGGTCGCGCAGGACCAGGGCCTGGTCACGCTCGAATCGGACAAGGCCACGATGGAAGTGCCCTCGGCCTTCGCGGGCGTGGTGAAGGAACTCAAGGTCAAGGTGGGCGACACCCTGTCCGAGGGCGCGGTGGTGGCGGTGATCGAAACCGCCGCCGGGTCCGGGGCCGCGGAGACGCCGGCGCCGGCGCCGGCGAAGGAAGCGCCCGCGCCGCAGCGGCCGAAGGAACCCGACCCGGTGGTCGAACCGGTCGCGACCGGCGGCCAGGCCGATCGCCTCGCCCAGGCCTCGATCGATGCGCAGGCCGGGAAGGCGGACTCGCCGGTGCAGCCGCCGGTGCGATTCGAGGCCGACGCACTGATCCCGGGCAAGGTGCCCTATGCCAGCCCCGCGGTGCGCCTGTTCGCGCGCGAGCTGGGCGTGGACCTGGGCCAGGTGACGGGCACCGCCAAGGGCGGCCGGATCACGAAGGAGGACGTGCAGAAGTACGTCAAGGGCGTGCTGGCGGGCGGCGCGACCGCCGCGCCGGGTGCCGCGGCCGCCGGCGGCGGACTCAACCTGCTGCCGTGGCCGCAGGTGGACTTCTCGAAGTTCGGCGAGGTCGAGGAGAAGCCGCTGTCCCGGATCAGGAAGATCTCCGGCGCCAACCTCGCCCGCAACTGGGCGATGATCCCGCACGTCACCCAGCACGACGAGGCCGACATCACCGACCTCGAGGCGCTGCGCGTGGCGCTGAACAAGGAGAACGAGAAGGCCGGCATCAAGCTGACCATGCTCGCGTTCCTGGTCAAGGCCTGCGTCAACGCGCTGAAGAAGTATCCCGAGTTCAACGCCTCGCTCGACCCGTCGGGCGAGACGCTCATCCTCAAGAAGTACTTCCACATCGGCTTCGCCGCGGACACGCCCAACGGCCTGGTGGTGCCGGTGATCCGCGACGCCGACCGCAAGGGCGTGGTCCAGATCGCGCAGGAAACCGCGGAGCTGGCGAAAAAGGCGCGCGAGGGCAAGCTCGGGCCGGCCGACATGTCCGGCGGCTGCTTCTCGATCAGTTCGCTGGGCGGCATCGGCGGCACCGCGTTCACGCCGATCGTCAACGCGCCGGAGGTGGCGATCCTCGGCGTGTCGAAGTCCTCGATGAAGCCGGTCTGGGACGGCAAGCAGTTCCAGCCGCGGCTGGTGCTGCCGCTGTCGCTGAGCTACGACCACCGCGTGATCGACGGCGCCGCCGCCGCGCGCTTCACCGCCTACCTGGCGCAGCTGCTGGCGGACATGCGCAGGGCGCTGCTGTAGCGCCGACGCGGCCGGCCGCCCCGGCGGCCGGCCTTCCCCACGCAGCGTGATGCGGCGGGCCGCGCCCCGCCCGACCCGAGGAACAGAGCATGGCGAACACGGTTGAAGTGAAGGTGCCCGACATCGGCGGCTACGAAGACGTGCCGGTGATCGAGGTGCTGGTCGCGGTCGGCGACACGGTGGCGAAGGACCAGGGCCTGGTCACGCTGGAGTCGGACAAGGCGACGATGGAAGTGCCCTCCTCGCACGCCGGCGTGGTGAAGGAGCTGAAGGTCGACGTCGGCGACACGGTGTCCGAGGGCAGCGTGGTCGTGGTGCTGGAGGCCGAAGGTGCCGGGTCGCCTTCCGCGCCCGCGGGACAGGCAGACGCGGGCGGTGCGTCCTCGCCCGGCGCGCCGCCCCAGCCCTCGCCCGCGGGCGGGGGAGGGGGCGGTTCCGCGAGTGGTGGCGTGGTCGAGGCGAAGGTGCCGGACATCGGCGGCTACAGCGACGTGCCGGTGATCGAGGTGCTGGTGGCCGCGGGCGACCGCGTCGCGAAGGACCAGGGCCTGGTCACGCTGGAATCGGACAAGGCCACGATGGAGGTGCCGTCCTCGCACGCCGGCGTGGTGAAGGAAGTGAAGGTCCAGGTCGGCGACACGCTGTCGGAAGGCTCGGTGGTGGCGCTGATCGAGGCCGAGGGCGCCGCGCCCGCGGGCCCGGTGCCGGCCAGCCAGAAGGTCGCTCCGGGCAGCAAGCCGCCGGTCACGCCCTCGCCGCGCGCGCCGGCGCCGCAGGCCGCGGCCGCCACCGGGCGCAAGGCCGACGTCGAATGCGCGATCGTGGTCCTCGGCGCGGGACCTGGCGGCTACACCGCGGCGTTCCGCGCCGCCGACCTGGGCCTGGATACGGTGCTCATCGAGCGCTATCCGAGCCTGGGCGGCGTGTGCCTCAACGTCGGCTGCATCCCGTCCAAGGCGCTGCTGCATGCGGCCGATGTGATCGAGCAGGCCACCCACGCCGGCGAGTTCGGCGTCGAGTTCGGCAAGCCGAAGATCAACATCGACACGCTGCGCGGCTACAAGGAGAAGGTCGTCGGCCAGCTCACGAAGGGCCTGGCCGGGATGGCGAAGCAGCGCAAGGTGCGGGTCCTGCAGGGCACCGGCAAGTTCGTCTCGGCCAATGAAATCGAGGTCACGGGCGACGACGGCAAGGTCCAGCTGCTGCGCTTCGGCCAGTGCATCATCGCCGCCGGGTCGCAGGCGCTGAAGCTGCCGGGCTTTCCCTGGGACGACCCGCGCATCATGGATTCGACCGATGCGCTGGACCTCGCCGACGTGCCTTCGAGGCTGCTGGTGGTCGGCGGCGGCATCATCGGCCTGGAGATGGCCACCGTGTACCGCGGCCTCGGCGCCGAGGTGACCGTGGTCGAACTGGCCGACCAGCTCATGCCCGGCGCAGACAAGGACCTGGTCAAGCCGCTGGCCGACCGGCTGAAGAAGCAGGGCATCTCCACGCACCTCAAGACGAAGGTGGTCGAGGCCAAGGCCGGCAAGAAGGGTATCGAGGTGGCCTTCGAGGGCGAGAACATCCCGGAGGGCAGGCTCTACGACCGCGTGCTGGTGGCGGTGGGCCGCGCCCCGAACGGAAAGAAGATCGACGCGGAGAAGGCCGGCGTGAGCGTCACCGAGCGCGGCTTCATCGAGGTCGACGCGCAGATGCGCACCAACGTGCCGCACATCTTCGCCATCGGCGACATCGTCGGCCAGCCGATGCTGGCGCACAAGGCGACCCACGAGGGCAAGCTGGCGGCGGAAGTCGCGGCCGGCCACAAGAAGGAGTGGGTGGCGCGCGTCATCCCGTCGGTGGCCTACACCGACCCCGAGATCGCCTGGGTCGGCGTCACCGAGGCCGAGGCGAAGGCCAAGGGGCTCAAGGTCGGCGTGGGCAAGTTCCCGTGGGCGGCCTCGGGCCGCGCGATCGGCCTGTCGCGGACGGAAGGCTTCACCAAGCTGGTGTTCGACGAGGCGACCCACCGGATCATCGGCGCCGGCATCGTCGGCGTGCACGCGGGCGAGCTGATCGCCGAGGCCGCGCTGGCGATCGAGATGGGCTGCGAGGTCGAGGACATCGGCCACACCATCCATCCGCACCCCACCCTGAGCGAGTCGGTGGCGATGGCGGCCGAGGTCTACGACGGCACCATCACCGACCTGTACCTGCCGAAGAAGAAGGGCTGAGCCCGAACGGCGCCCCGGGTGGGCGCCGCGCGTCGGCACCGGCCGGCGTCGCCAAGCGCGGCCCCCGGACAGGCGAAAGCCCCGGTTGCCCGGGGCTTCCTGGGTGGGCCGCGCGCCGGACCGACGAGGAAAGCGGGCGGGCCCATCCCTGCTGACCCCGCCCGCAGGGAAAGGTTCCCCGTTCCCGCGGCGGCGCCCGCGGCGGCTTGATGGTGCGGCGCACAACGTTGCTTTGGCAAAGCCCCGGCTGCTATAATTTTCAGGCTTTGCAGCAGCCCGAGCCAGGTGCACCCCGTCCCGATCCGGCCCGTCGCGCCGCCCTGCGGCTGCCGATGGCGCAGGGTGTGGCGGGACTTACCGGCGCGGGAGTGCTGGCGACGGTCGCCGGGGGAGAGCCCGCGGTGGCCTTCCTGGCGGGGGCGACGGTGGTGGCCGCGGCGTTCGCGGTCTTCGCCTGGCGCACCGCGGGACGTTCGCCGGTGGCTCCCGCAGGACGCATGTTCATGCGTCTGCTGGTGGGGACCGGGCTCAAATGGCTGGTGGTCGGCGCCGGACTCGTCCTGGCGATGAAGGGCGCCGGCCTGCCTGCGGGATTCGTGCTTGGAGGGGCCCTCACGGCCCTCCTGGTCTCCATGATTGGCTTGCCCTGGTTGCTTCGATGATCCGTGATCTCCTCCGCGCTGCGGGCTCCAGCCCCAGCGAATACGTCACCCATCACCTCAAGCACTGGCAAATCTCGATCGGTGACGGGGCCTTCTGGACCCTCAACGTCGACAGCCTGCTGGTGTCGGTCGTGGTCGGCGTCCTGACCATGGGGACCTTCTGGGTGGTGGCCCGTCGTGCGACCTCGGGCGTGCCGTCCAAGTTCCAGGCGTTCATCGAGATGGCGGTCGGCTTCATCGACACGCAGGTGAAGGACGTCTTCCACGGCAACCGCAGCTTCGTCGCGCCGGTGGCCCTGACCATCTTCATGTGGGTGTTCATGATGAACGCGCTGAAGATGGTGCCGGTCGACTTCTTCCCCGGCCTGGCGCACGCGGCCGGGCTGGAGTACTTCCGCGTCGTGCCGACGACCGACCTGAACATCACCTCGGCGATGGCGCTGGCGGTGCTGCTGCTGATGCTCGCGTTCGCGATCGGCGCCAAGGGCGTCGGCGGCTTCGGCAAGGAGCTGCTCACGGCGCCGTTCCACGGCAACGGCGTGATGAAGGTGGTGCTGGCGCCGGCCAACCTCGCCCTCAACATCATCGAGTACCTCTCCAAGCCGGTCAGCCTGGCGATGCGACTGTTCGGCAACATGTACGCCGGCGAGCTGGTGTTCCTGCTGATCGCGCTGCTCGGCGCGGCCGGCGGCAACCTGGTGATGGAGGCCGGCCTCGCGGCCAAGGCCGGGGGCGTGCTCGCCTTCATCGGCGCGGTGCTGGCCGGCGCCGCGTGGTCGATCTTCCACATCCTGGTGATCACCCTCCAGGCCTTCATCTTCATGATCCTGTCGGTCGTGTACTTCTCGATGTCCACCGAAGCGCACTGACGCGATCGCCCGGTTGCACCTTTCCACCCGTTTTCCCTTCACCCTGTAGATCCACCGAGGAACCCACCATGGAACTCACCGCTCTCATCGCCGCCGTCCAGGGCAACACCGCGCTCGCGATCGGCATCATCATCGGCCTCGGCGCGCTCGGCGCCTGCGTCGGCATCGGCATCATGGGCTCGAAGTTCCTCGAGAGCGCCGCGCGCCAGCCGGAGCTGGTGCCGATGCTGTCGGGCCGCATGTTCCTGCTGGCCGGCCTGATCGACGCCGCGTTCATCATCGGCCTGGCGATCGCGCTGTTCTTCGCGTTCGCCAACCCGCTGCTCAGCGCCCTGCAGGCGGCCTGACACGGGTCGCCGGCCGCGCGCCCGCCTGACGGCGCGCGGCCAGGGTCGGGCGCTCTCCCGCGCCCGTGCGCCAATCGCGGAGCATCACGATGCAATTCAACGCCACATTCCTGGGTCAAGGCCTCGCGTTCGCGATCCTGATCTGGTTCACCTGGAAGTTCATCTGGCCGCCGCTGATGAACGCGATCGAGGAGCGCCAGCAGAAGATCGCCGAGGGCCTGGCCGCGGCCGACAACGCGCAGAAGAACCTCGCCCAGGCCGAAGAGAAGGTCGCCGAGGAGCTCAAGGCGGCCCGCGCCAAGGCCAACGAGATCATCGAGCAGGCGCACCAGCGCGCGAACCAGATCATCGACGCCGCCAAGGCCGAGGCGATCGCCGAGGCGCAGCGCCAGAAGGCGCTGGTGGAGGCCGAGATCGAGGCGTCCGCCAACCGCGCCCGCGAGGACCTGCGCCGCCAGGTGTCGTCGCTGGCCGTGGCCGGCGCCGAGAAGCTGCTGCGCCGCGAGATCAACGCCGACGCGCACAAGGCGCTGCTCGACGAGCTCGCCTCGCAGCTGGCCGACAAGGCGGCCTGATCGATGAGCCAGGCACTGACCCTCGCAAGGCCCTACGCCCGCGCCGCGTTCATGATCGCGAAGGACGCCGGCGCGCTCGCGGAGTGGTCCAGCGCGCTCGACTTCGCGGCCCGCATCGCGGCCGACCCGCAGGCGTCGCAGGTGCTCGGCCATCCGGCCCTGACCCGCGAGCAGGCGGTCGCGCTGCTCGCGCCCGAGGCCGCGCCGGCTTCGTTCAACGACTTCCTCTCGCTGCTGGCCGACAACCGCCGGATCGGGCTGCTGCCCGAGATCGCCGGGCTGTACGCCGGGCTGCGCGCGGACGCCGAGCAGGTGGTCAAGGCCAGGGTCACGTCGGCGACGGCGCTGCCCGAGGCCGAGCTGGAGTCGATCAAGGCTGCGCTGCGCAAGCGCTTCGGCCGCGAGGTCGAACTCGAGACCTCGGTCGACGAGGCCCTGATCGGCGGCGCGGTCATCGCCGCCGGCGACGTGGTCATCGACGGCTCGCTGCGCGGCAAGCTGGCGAGGCTGCAGGCGGCGTTGGCGCAATGAAGCGTGAGCCGTGAGCAGGCGCTCGTGAACCGGGGAACGGCCTGACCGCCCGCCGGTCACGGACCCCGGACACGAAGCACCCATCACGACACAACCGAAATCCGAATGCCGCGCCCGCGGCATACGACCAGGAAACAAAGCAATGGCAACCACCACGCTCAACCCGTCCGAAATCAGCGAGCTGATCAAGACCCGCATCGAGAAGGTCAAGCTGTCCGCGGAGGCGCGCAACGAAGGCGTCGTCACCTCGGTGGCCGACGGCATCGTGCGCATCTACGGCCTCGCCGACGCGATGCAGGGCGAGATGATCGAGCTCCCGTCCGCGGGCGACGGCACCCCGACCTACGCCCTGGCGCTGAACCTGGAGCGCGACTCGGTCGGCGCCGTGGTGCTCGGCGACTACGAGCACCTGCGCGAGGGCGACACCGCCAGGACCACCGGCCAGATCCTGTCGGTGCCGACCGGTCCGGAGCTGCTCGGCCGCGTGGTGAACGCGCTCGGCGAGCCGATCGACGGCAAGGGCCCGATCAACGCCAGGACCTCGGCCCCGGTCGAGCGCGTGGCTCCGGGCGTGATCTGGCGCAAGTCGGTCGACCAGCCGGTGCAGACCGGCTACAAGTCGGTCGACGCGATGACCCCGATCGGCCGCGGCCAGCGCGAGCTGATCATCGGCGACCGCCAGACCGGCAAGACCGCGATGGCGATCGACACGGTGATCAACCAGAAGGGCACCGGCATCAAGTGCGTGTACGTGGCGATCGGCCAGAAGGCCTCGACCGTCGCCAACATCGTGCGCCGCCTCGAGGAGAACGGCGCGCTCGACCACACCATCGTGGTCGCCGCCACCGCCTCCGAGTCGGCCGCGATGCAGTACATCTCGGCGTACTCGGGCTGCACCATGGGCGAGTACTTCATGGACCGCGGCCAGGACGCGCTGATCGTCTACGACGACCTGTCCAAGCAGGCCGTGGCCTACCGCCAGATCTCGCTGCTGCTGCGCCGTCCGCCGGGCCGCGAGGCGTACCCGGGCGACGTGTTCTACCTGCACAGCCGCCTGCTCGAGCGCGCCGCGCGCGTTTCGGCCGAGTACGTCGAGAAGTTCACCAACGGCGAGGTCAAGGGCAAGACCGGTTCGCTGACCGCGCTGCCGATCATCGAGACCCAGGCCGGCGACGTGTCCGCGTTCGTGCCGACCAACGTGATCTCGATTACCGACGGCCAGATCTTCCTCGAGACCGACCTGTTCAACGCCGGCATCCGCCCGGCCGTGAACGCCGGCATCTCGGTGTCGCGCGTGGGTGGCGCGGCGCAGACCAAGATCATCAAGAAGCTGTCGGGCGGCATCCGCATCGCCCTGGCCCAGTACCGCGAGCTCGCGGCGTTCGCCCAGTTCGCCTCGGACCTGGACGAAGCGACCCGCAAGCAGCTCGAGCGCGGCCAGCGCGTCACCGAGCTGATGAAGCAGAAGCAGTACCAGCCGATGTCGATCGCCAACCAGGCGCTGTCGATCTATGCCGTCAACGAGGGCTACCTCGACGACGTGCCGGTGGGCAAGGTGCTGGCGTTCGAGGAGGCGCTGCACGCGCACTTCGCCAACACCCGCGGCGAGCTGATGGACCGCATCAACGCCAGCGGCGACTGGAACGACGAGATCGAGGCCGAGTACCGGGCCGGGATCGAGGAGTTCAAGAAGACCGGGTCCTACTGAGCCGCGCGGCCAGTGGGACCGGCCGCCGGAGACGGCGGCCGCAGGAAGTGACGGGTCCGGGCGCGGTTCATCGCGAACCACGAACGGCCAGGCAGGACAACACCGCGAGCGGAGCAAGCTAGATGGCTGGTGGACGGGAAATCAAGACCAAGATCAAGAGCGTGCAGAACACCCGCAAGGTGACGCGCGCGCTGGAGATGGTCTCCGCCTCGAAGATCCGCAAGGCGCAGGACCGGATGAAGGCCTCGCGCCCGTATGCGCGCGCGATGCGCCAGCTGATCGGCCACCTGGCCCAGGCCAACTCCGAGTTCAAGCATCCGTACCTGGTCGAGCGCGGCGAGATCAAGCGCGTCGGCTACATCATCGTCTCGTCCGACCGCGGCCTGGCCGGTGGCCTCAACAACAACCTGTTCCGCAAGTTGCTGGTCGAGATCCGCCAGTGGCAGGAGAAGGGCGTCGAGGTCGACGTGGTCACCATCGGCCAGAAGGCGACGGTGTTCTTCCGCCGCCTGAAGCTGCGCATGCTCGCCAGCGTCACCCACCTCGGCGACCAGCCGCAGGTGGACCAGCTGGTTGGCGTGATCAAGGTCATGCTCGACGAGTACAACGCCGGCGACGTGGACAAGGTGTTCCTGGTCTACAACGACTTCGTCAACACCATGACCCAGCGCGCGGCGTTCGACCAGCTGCTGCCGCTGCCGCCGTCCGAGGCGGTCGCCCAGCACGACTGGGACTACATCTACGAGCCCGACGCCGAGGTCGTGCTCAACCACGTGCTCACGCGCTACATCGAGTCGCTGGTGTACCAGGCGGTGATGGAGAACGTGGCGTCCGAGCACGCGGCGCGCATGGTGGCGATGAAGGCGGCCAGCGACAACGCGACCAAGCTCATCGACACCCTGAACCTGATCTACAACAAGGCCCGCCAGGCCGCCATCACCCAGGAGATCTCCGAGATCGTGGGCGGCGCCGCGGCGGTCTGAGCCCGGTCCCGCGGGCGCCGCGCCCGCGGGGCTTCCCCTCCGGGGGTTGCGGAAAGCCCCGGCGGTTTTCCGGAACATCCGGTTTTCGAATCAAGCGAGTAGTGACATGAACGCCACCGTTTCACAAGGCAAGATCGTCCAGATCATCGGCGCCGTGGTCGACGTCGAGTTCCCGCGCAACGAAGTGCCTAAGGTGTACGACGCGCTGAAGGTGCAGGGCACGGACATCACCCTGGAGGTGCAGCAGCAGCTCGGCGACGGCGTGGTGCGCGCGATCGCGCTCGGCTCCACCGACGGCCTGCGTCGCAACCTGGTCGCCGTGAACACCGGCCGGGCGATCTCGGTGCCGGTCGGCCCGGGCACCCTGGGCCGGATCATGGACGTGCTCGGCAACCCGATCGACGAGGCCGGTCCGGTGAAGTCCGAGACCACCTGGGAGATCCACCGCGCGGCGCCCTCCTACGAGGACCAGTCCTCGACCACGGAACTGCTCGAGACCGGCATCAAGGTCATCGACCTGATGTGCCCGTTCGCCAAGGGCGGCAAGGTCGGCCTGTTCGGCGGCGCCGGCGTGGGCAAGACCGTCAACATGATGGAACTGATCAACAACATCGCGACCGAGCACTCGGGCCTGTCGGTGTTCGCCGGCGTCGGCGAGCGCACCCGCGAGGGCAACGACTTCTACCACGAGATGCAGGAGTCGGGCGTCGTCAACACCGCCGAGCCGGAGAAGTCGAAGGTGGCGATGGTGTACGGCCAGATGAACGAGCCGCCGGGCAACCGCCTGCGCGTCGCGCTGACCGGCCTGACCATGGCCGAGTACTTCCGCGACGAGGGCCGCGACGTGCTGCTGTTCGTCGACAACATCTACCGCTACACCCTGGCCGGTACCGAGGTGTCCGCGCTGCTGGGCCGCATGCCGTCGGCGGTGGGCTACCAGCCGACCCTGGCCGAGGAAATGGGCGTGCTGCAGGAGCGCATCACCTCGACCAAGACCGGTTCGATCACCTCGATCCAGGCCGTGTACGTGCCCGCGGACGACCTGACCGACCCGTCGCCGGCGACCACCTTCGCCCACCTCGACGCCACCGTCGTGCTGTCGCGAAACATCGCCGCGCTGGGCATCTATCCGGCCGTGGACCCGCTGGACTCGACCTCGCGCCAGCTCGACCCGAACGTGATCGGACACGAGCACTACGACACCGCGCGCCGCGTCCAGGCCACGCTGCAGAAGTACAAGGAGCTCAAGGACATCATCGCGATCCTGGGCATGGACGAGCTGTCGGAGGACGACAAGCTGGCCGTGGCCCGCGCGCGCAAGATCGAGCGCTTCTTCTCGCAGCCGTTCCACGTCGCCGAGGTGTTCACCGGCTCGCCGGGCAAGTACGTCTCGCTCAAGGAGACCATCCGCGGCTTCAAGGGCATCGTCGACGGCGACTACGACCACCTGCCGGAGCAGGCGTTCTACATGGTCGGCACCATCGACGAGGCGGTGGAGAAGGCGAAGAAGATCGCGGCCTGAGGCCGCGGCCTTCCCGGGGCCGGGCGCTGCGACGCGGCCCCTCCCCGGACCCCACTGAACCAGCGAGGAAACCATGTCCACCATCCGTTGCGACATCGTCAGCGCCGAAGCCGAGATCTTCCAGGGCGAAGCGACCCTGGTCGTGGCCACGGGCGAGATGGGCGAGCTCGGCATCGCGCCGCGCCACGCGCCCCTGATCACCCGGCTCAAGCCCGGCAAGGTCGTGGTGACCCAGCCCGACGGCAGCGTGCTCGACTTCGCGATCGGCGGCGGCATCCTCGAGGTGCAGCCGCAGGTGGTGACGATCCTGGCCGACACCGCGATCCGCGCCGACGAGATCGACGAGGCCAAGGTGCGCGCGGCCAAGGAAGAGGCCGAGCGGGTGCTGGCCGGCCGCGGCGAGGCGATGGACGTCGCCGAGGCGCAGCAGAAGCTGGCCGAGGTCATGGCCCAGCTGTCGGCGCTCGAGCGCCTGCGCAAGAACCTCAAGCACTGAGGCACGGCGCCCGCGCCGCGTCCGTGGAAACGCCGGCCCCGCGCCGGCGTTTTCCGTTCCGGACCCGCGGGCCGGCGCGCAGTGGCCGGCAGGCTCAGCGCCGGTAGATCCAGTGCCGCGACAGCACGAAGCACACCAGCCCCAGCGCGATCTCGACCAGGGGCTTGGCCAGCCAGGCCCACCGCAGGCCGAGCACGTCGTCGACGGTGCCGATCGCGATCGTGCTCGCGATGGTCGTGCACAGCCACAGGAAGGCGAAGCGCTGGAACTGCACCCGGCCCATCGTGGTGTGTTCGCCGGCGAAGGTGAACTTGCCGTTGAGCCAGTAGCCGAGCATCGCGCCGCTGACCCGGCCGGTGATGTTGGCTGGCTGGATGAGCATCCCCAGGTGCGACAGCCAGACCGTGACGCCCCAGTCGAGCAGCCACTGCAGGCCGCCGATCAGGAGGTAATGGCTGCCCTGGCGGCGCAGGTTCACGGCCGGTCTCCGGTGCGTCGGCAGGACGGATGGGCGCGCATGGGGGAAAGCCTAGCGCCGCGCCGGTTAACGCCGCATGGGCGCCGGGACGCGTCGCGCGGCGTCCCCTTGCGGCTCCGGTTTCCGTGACCGCTTAGAATCCACGCACTCCGAACCCGCGGAACGCCCATGCCCAGCCGTCCCCTGCACGTCGTGATCCTCGCCGCCGGCGAGGGCAAGCGGATGAAGTCCTCGCTGCCCAAGGTGCTGCAGAAGGTCGCAGGGCGGCCGATGCTGGCCCACGTCGTCGCCACCGCGCGCGAACTGCAGCCGGCCGGCATCCACGTGGTGTACGGCCATGGCGGCGACCAGGTCCGGGCGGCGTTCGCCGACCAGGCCGACCTGGCCTGGGCCGAGCAGGCGCGCCAGCTCGGCACCGGGCACGCCGTGCAGCAGGCGATGCCGGGCGTGCCCGACGACGCACGGGTGCTGGTGATGTACGGCGACGCCCCGCTGTTCACGGTCGCCACCCTGCGCCGGCTGCTGGCCGCGGGCGGGCGGCTGGCGCTGCTGGCGGCCGAACTGTCCAACCCGACCGGCTACGGCCGCGTGGTGCGCGACGCCGAGGGCAACGTGGCCGCGGTGGTCGAGGAGAAGGACGCCACGCGCGACCAGCGCGCGATCCGGCTGGTCAACACCGGCGTGATCGCGGCCGACGCCGACGCGCTCAAGGGCTGGCTGTCGCGGCTGTCGAACGACAACGCCCAGGGCGAGTACTACCTCACCGACGTGGTGGCCATGGCTGCCGCCGACTTCGCCGCGGCCGAACTGGTGATCGTCGAGGACCCGGGCGAGACCGAGGGCGCCAACGACCCCTGGCAGCTGGCCCAGCTCGAGCGCGCCTTCCAGCAGCGCGCGGTGCGCGCGCTGTGCCTGCAGGGCGCGCGCGTGGCCGACCCGGCGCGGATCGACATCCGCGGCGAGGTGGTGGTCGGGCGCGACGTCGAGATCGACGTGGATGTCGTGTTCGAGGGCCGGGTCGAGCTGGGCGACGGCGTGCGCGTGGGCCCGTTCACCCGCCTGTGCGACGTGGTCCTGGCCGCGGGCACCCAGGTGCGGGCGCACTGCGACCTGGAAGGGGCGCGCACCGAAGGGGCGGTCCAGATCGGCCCGTTCGCGCGCCTGCGCCCCGGCACCGTGCTGGCCGACGGCGTGCACGTGGGCAACTTCGTCGAGACCAAGAACACGCGCATGGGCGCGGGCAGCAAGGCCAACCACCTGACCTACCTCGGCGACGCGGTGGTGGGATCGAAGGTCAACGTGGGCGCGGGCACCATCACCTGCAACTACGACGGGGTGAACAAGTCCACGACCAGGATCGGCGACGGTGCCTTCATCGGCTCGAACACGGCGCTGGTGGCGCCGGTGGCGGTCGGCGAGGGCGCGACCATCGGCGCGGGCTCGGTGGTCAGCCGCGATGCGCCGGCCGGCAAGCTCACCGTCGCGCGCGCGCGGCAGGCGACGATCGACGGGTGGAAGCGGCCGGAGAAGAAGTCCTGACGAGATCGCCCGTCGCCCGGACCAGGCCGCGGGCCGCATCCGGTGGGGCGTGGGGGTGGCGCGGAAGGATGGTGTCCCGGGTGCGCTTCGCTTACCCGGGCTGCGCGGCGGCGGGGTGTTTCGTTTGCGGCGCGCGTGGGGACGCGTTCGTCCGGCCAGCAGCGGATGGTCACGTCTGGCCCGGCAATACCATCGAGACGCACAGGCCACCGTCCTTGCGGTTGAGCAGGGCGATGCGGCCGCCGTGGGCCTCGGCGATCTCGCGCGCCAGCGCCAGGCCAAGGCCGGTGCCGCTGCGCTTGGTCGAGTAGAACGGCAGCAGCGCATTGGCCAGCACCGCTTCGTTCATGCCGGTGCCGCGGTCGAGCACGTCGATCCGCCAGCCGTCGGCGATCCGCCGCACCGCCACCGACACGCCGTCGGGCGGCGAGCCGGACTCGTGCGCGTTCTTGAGCAGGTTCAGCATCGCCTGCTCGACCTGGGCCGGGTCGAAGCGCAGCACCTCGTCGGGCACCACGCCCTCGATGCCGAACGGCACCTGGGTGCGCAGCTTCTCGATGAAGCCGGCCAGGTGCACCGGTTCGTCGCGCGGCGCGGGCAGCTTGGCGAAGCGGGCGTAGTCGCGCAGGAAGCCTTCGAGGTGGCGGGTGCGCTCCTCGATCGTGGCCAGCGCCACCGGCAGCTTCTCCAGCTGGCCGCGGCGCAGCAGCTCGGCGCCCGAGTGCGCGAGCGAGGCGATCGGCGCCAGCGAATTGTTCAGCTCGTGGCTGATCACCCGGATCACCTTCTTCCACGTCTGCACTTCCTGCCGGCGCAGTTCGGCGGTCATCTGCCGCAGCAGGATCAGTTCGTGCGGACGGCCGTTGAGCCGGAACATGCGCCGCGCGAGGTGGTAGATGTCCTCGTGGTCCTCGTCGCCCACGGTGAACATCCCGTCGGCGCCACGGGCGAAGGCCTCGCCCACCGCCGGTGGCGCCTCGCCCAGCAGCTCCTCGAGCGCGCGGCCCTCCAGCCGCCGGCCGTCGCCGAGCATGCGCCGCGCGGCCAGGTTGCCCAGCACCACGCGCCGCGACGCGTCGAGCAGCAGCATCGCGACCGGCGTGTTCTGGACCATGGTGTCGAGCAGCAGTTCGCGTTGCACCAGCGACAGCCGCTGCTCGCGCAACGCCTGGCCGAGCTCGTTGTGGGCGTTGACCAGTTCGACCAGGTCGCCGTAGCGGTCCCAGGAGATGCTGAAGCTGAAGTCGCCGTCGCGGTAGCCGGCGACGGTGCCAGTCAGGGCCCGGATCAGCGCGCGCAGCGGCACGAACGTGCGCCACACCACCAGCCCCGCGAGCGTGCCGCAGGCGAGCGCGGAGCACAGCGCCGCCATCCAGACCGGCATCCACTGCGCGAGCGCCACGGCGAGCGCGGCCGCCGCGGCCGCGGCCAGCACCACCAGCGCGACCATGCGCACCGCCAGCGGCACGAGGCGGAAGATGCGCATCGGGCCTCAGCCGCGCGGGATGCCGTAGCGGTCCATGCGCCGGTACAGCGCCTGCCGCGACATGCCCAGCTCCGACGCCGCCTGCGCGATCACGCCGCCGGCGCGCCGCAGGGCTTCCTCGATCGCCGCGCGCCCGGGGTCCTCGCCGTGCGCGGGGCCGGCGGCCTCGGGCGCCGCCACGGACAGCCCCAGTGCCGCGGCCTCGATCACCTCGCCCGACAGCAGCGCCGCGCGCTGCACCGCGTTGCGCAGTTCGCGCACGTTGCCCGGCCAGGCGTGGGCGAGCAGGGCGCGTTCGGCCTGGCGGCTGAAGGACTTGCCCGGCGGCAGGAAGTGGCGCGCCAGCGGCAGGATGTCGCGCGGGCGCCTGGCCAGTGGCGGCAACCGCAGTTCGATGCCGTTGAGCCGGTAGTAGAGGTCCTCGCGGAACTGGCCCTCGGCGATCATCGTCGCCAGGTCGGCATTGGTGGCGCTGACCACGCGCACGCGCACGCTGCGTTCCTGGTTGCCGCCCAGGCGCTGGAAGCGCCCGGTCTCGAGCACCCGCAGCAGCTTGACCTGCCCGGCCGGCGGCAGGGTGCCGATCTCGTCGAGGAACAGGGTGCCGCCGTCGGCGGCCTCGAACTTGCCGACGCGGGCCTTGTTGCCGGCGCCGGTGTACGCGCCCGGCTCGGCGCCGAACAGCTCGGCCTCGATCAGTTCGCTCGGCAGCGCGCCGCAGTTCACCGCCACGAACGGCCCCGGCTTCACCGCCGAGTTGTAGTGGATGATCTCGGCGTACTTCTCCTTGCCCGCGCCGTTGGGCCCGGTGATGAGCACCGGCAGCTCGGAACGGGCCACCTGCAGCGCCAGCGACAGCACGGTTTCGGTGGCGAGGTCGTCGTAGACCAGGCCGCGCAGGTCGTGGTCGCGCGCCATCGCCTGGCGCCGGTCGCGCTCGCCCGCGCTGCGCGCGGCGAGTTCGCGCCGGGTCTCGGCCAGCTCCAGCAGGTTGTTCACCGTGGCCAGCAGCTTGTGGTCGTCCCACGGCTTGCCGATGTAGTCGGCGGCGCCGGCCTTGACCAGGTCCACCGCGGCCTCCAGCCGGGTCCAGGCGGTGAGCAGGATCACCGGCATGTCGGGGTGGCGCGCGCGGATCTCGCGGAACAGCGCCACGCCCTCGTCGCCCGACGTGGTGTCGGCGTGGAAGTTCATGTCCTGGATCACCAGGTCGACGCCGCCGCGGCCCAGCACCTCGAGTCCCGTCGCCGGGCCGTCGGCGTGCACGACGTCGATGTCGTGGAGCGAGAACAGCAGTTCCAGCGCGGTGCCGACGGAAGGGTTGTCGTCGATGACCAGGACGGTGGGCATGGGGTCGCGGGTGGTGGCCAGTCGCTATCCTAGCGATTGTCGGTGGCGCGGTGTCCGTAGCTGAGTACGCGGGTGACGGTCCAGAGCCCCTCGTGCAGGCGCCAGACCATGGTGAACTCCGCCTCGCCGTCGCAGGCGCCGGTGGCCGCGTCGCAGAAGCGGTGCCGGCCCTGCGAGATCGCCCCGAACCCGGCCACCGGATGCACCTGCAGGCTGCCCTCGACCAGCTGCCGGGTGTAGCGCCCGCAGGCATGGCGCCGGGTGTTGTCGAGCATCGCTTCCCGGGTCCAGGTCACGCCGCCGGTGTCGTGGTAGAACTCCACCGCCGGATCGAACGCGGCCGCGTGGCGCGCCAGCTGGGCCGGGTCGTCGCAGCGGTTGAAGGCGTCGAACAGTTCGGCGTCGAGCGCGGCGACGGTGGCGTGCAGGGCGGCATCGGCGCGCGCGGCGCCGGGCGCGGCGCAGGCGGCCAGCGCCAACAGCAGCGCCCACGCGGCGCGTCCGGCCATGAGCAGTTGCGGTCCCATGGCCGGCGCCTCAGACGCTGCGGGTCGCGATCGCCGGCGGCACGGAGGCCGCGCGCCGCGCCGGTCCGAACACCGCCAGCTGGCCGAGCAGCCACAGCGCCAGCGCGCCGACCGGCAGGTAGGCCAGCGGCAGCCGCTCGAGCTCGTAGCGTTCCATCAGCACCTGGTTGATGCCGAAGGCGGCCAGCATGCCGATGGCGATGCCGATCGTGGCGAGCAGGAAGTTCTCGGTCTGGAAGTAGCGCATCACCTGGGCGCGGGTGGCGCCGAGCGCGCGGCGCACGCCGATCTGCTTGGTGCGCTGCTGGACCCAGAAGCTGGCCAGGCCGACGATGCCCAGCGCGGTGATCAGCAGCAGGCCGATGCAGACGATCGCCAGCAGCCACGCCATCGACCGCTGCTGCTGGAAGAACTCGTCGCGCATCGCCTCCACCGTCATGGTGTTGTCCTCGAGCACGATCCGCGGCGGTCCATTGCCGCGCAGCGTTTCCACCGCGGCCTTGAGCACCTCGTCGCGGCGCTCGGGCGACGTGCGCAGGACGTAGTTCCCGCCGACCCCGTAGTGGCTGCGGATCGGGAACACCATGCTGTACTCGCGCGCGGTCGGGCCACCCAGCATGTTGGGGCGCACCAGGTGCTCGACCACGCCGACCACGCGGATGCCGCCGTCGCCCCAGCTGTAGAACGTCTTGCCGATCGCGTCCTCGCCCGGGAACAGGCGCTCGGCCATCTTGCGGGTGATGATCGCGCCGGGCACGCTGACTTCCCCGGTCAGGCGCTGCAGGGCCTCGAACTCGAGGTACTCGTCGGGATTGAAGTCGCGGCCGGCGACCAGCTTCAGGCCCAGTGCCTCGAGGAACTGGTCCTCGGCCATGTACACCGTGGCGTTGAGCGTGGCCTGCTGCTGGTCGGCGCTCAGCCGGACGCTGCTGTTCCAGGACGAGTTCACGAACGGCACCTGGTTGATCACCGTGGCGTGGGTGACGCCGGGGATGGCGCGCAGCGCGGCGAGGTCGGCGCGGGTCTGGGCCTCGGCGTTGGGATCGTTGCCGATGCCGGTGATCTGCACCCGGACCAGCTCGTTCTCGGCCAGGCCGCTCACTTCGTTGAGCTGGGCCAGGCGCTGGCCGATGAGGAACATCGCGTTGCAGATGATCGCGCAGGTCAGCGCGATCTCGAGCACGATCAGCGCCGCCGCGGTCTTGTGGCGCATCAGCGTGGACAGGATGGGGCGGAATTCCATGGCGTTTCTCCGCAAGACGGGGCCGGGAGGGACTACTGCGACTTGAGCTGGAGCGCGGGGCTCACCTGCACGGCCCGCCACGCGGGCAGCATGCCGGCCAGCAGGCTGGCGGCGATGGCGATGGCGAAGGTGGCCACCAGCATCCCCAGGTCCAGGCGCGCCAGTTCGGCGTAGCCGACCGGCTGCTGGCGCACGCCCCACAGCCCGAGCAGTGCGAGGCCGAGGCCGAGCACGCCCCCCGCCAGGCCGACCACGCCGGCCTCGACCAGGAACTGCTTGAAGATCTCGAGCCTGGAAGCGCCGAGCGCGCGGCGCACGCCGATCTCGCTGCTGCGCCGCAGGAACTTGGCCAGCAGCAGGCCGACGGTGTTGAGCAGGCACACCAGCAGGAAACCGACGCCGAGCCAGAGCTGCATCACCACGTCGCCCGGCACCACCCGGTTGAACTCCAGCAGCTCCATCACGTTGCGCATGCGCACGTTGGTCGGCCGCTCGAAACGCCCGGCCGCGCGCTGCAGCTCGGAGTAGTTCTCCAGGTAGGCGCGGTAGTCGCCCGCCTTCGACGGAGAATCGAGCTCCACCCAGTACTGGATCCAGGTGCACGGCGCGTTGAGGCTGGTCTGGTCGCCGTTGGAGTCGCCCCAGCAGTCCATGCTGCCATTGCGGCCCATCTGCAGCGCCACCGCGGTCGAGATCGGCAGGAAGATCTCGTCGCGCTGCCCGTAGCTGTCCAGGGTCATGTCGTAGAAGCGCGGCGACGGCTGCCACTCGTCGAGGACGCCGACCACCGAGAAATCGGCCTGGTCCAGGCGCACCGTGCGCCCGACCGGGTTGGCCTCGCCGAACAGGCGCCGGGCCATCTCGCGCGAGAGCACCGCGACCCGGGCCTGGGCCTCGTCGTCGCCGCCCGACCAGCCGCCGCCGTGCAGGAACGGCGTGTCGAACATGGGGAAGAAGTCGGCGCTGGTGTAGCGCGCCACGGTCATGAACGCAGGCACGTCCTGCCGCTCCGGCGTCACCGCGACGGCGCCGCCGGTCATCATCGCCTGGCGGTGCCCGCGCTTCTCGCGCAGCAGGGTCTCGGAGTCGAACCGCGTCATCTGGAACGCGGGTTCGTCGCCGGGGGTGAAGCCCTGCATGCTCTGCGGGTCGAGCTGGATGTAGAACAGGCGGTCGCTCTTGTGCGGGATCGGGTCGCCGGACAGCACCCGGAACACGGTCAGCGTGGTCATGCACGCGCCGATGCCCAGCGCGATCGCCAGCACCATCAGCGCGGTGAGCACGCGGTTGCGGCGGAAGCTGCGCAGGGCGAGGTTGAGGTAGTAGCCGAACATGGGAGGGCTCCGGAAGCGGGATGCCGTGGCGGACGGTGCGCGGTCAGGCGGTCGCGGGCTCGGTGGACGCGGACCTGGCCGCGCGGGCCAGGCCCGGCTCGATCGACAGGTCGGTGGCCATGCCGTCGACGATGTGCACGTTGCGCTGCGCGCGCGCGGCCAGTTCCGGGTCGTGGGTCACCATCACGATCGTGGTGCCGCGCGAGTTGATGTCCTCCAGCAGCTCCATCACGCTGCGCGCCATCTGCGAGTCGAGGTTGCCGGTGGGCTCGTCGGCCAGCAGCAGGCGCGGCGAGCCTGCCAGCGCGCGCGCGATCGCCGCGCGCTGCTGCTGGCCGCCCGACAGCTCGGACGGGTAGTGCTTCATGCGCGACCCCAGGCCCACCTGCGACAGCGCTTCCTCGATCCGCAGGCGGCGTTCGCCGGCCGGCATGCCGCGGTAGCGCAGCGGGACCTCGCAGTTGTCGAACAGGTTGAGGTCCGGGATCAGGTTGAAGCTCTGGAAGATGAAGCCGATCTTCTCGTTGCGCAGGCGCGAGCGCTGGTTGTCGTCCAGGTCCTTCACGTCGACGCCGTCGAGCAGGTACTCGCCGCCGGTGAAGGTCTCCAGCAGGCCGGCGATGTTGAGGAAGGTGGTCTTGCCCGAGCCCGACGGCCCGGTGACGGCGACGAACTCGCCCTCGCGCACGTGCAGGTCGAGCGACCTCAGGGCGTGGGTTTCGACGAGTTCGGTGCGGTAGATCTTGGTGACCTGGCGCATGTCGAGCATGTGGGTGTCCTCGGGAAGGTGGCGGCGGAGGAGGGAAGGGCCATCCCGCTGCGCGGCGCCCGGAGAGAGAGGCCGGGCGCGCGCGGCAGGACGGAAAGCGACGCTCAGGCGACGCGGAAGCGCGCCGGCAGCGGCGGATGGCTGGTGTACGCGGCGCGCGGCCTGCGCGCCATGCGGATGCCGTTGGCGGCCTCGCGGCCGGCGCCTGCGCCGACGCTGATCGCGTACAGCTCGTGCAGGCGCAGCGGCACCGCGTCGGTGAGCTGCTGCGCGGTCCAGCGCAGGTTGTGGGGGAAGCAGGCGAAGTTGTCCATGATCAGAGTCCCGAGATGCGGACGCGGTCCGCGTTGTCGAACTGGTCGGTGCCGGAGACGACGATGCGCTCGCCTTCCTCGAGGCCCGATACGATTTCCACGGCGTTGAGGCTGCTGGCCCCGGCCTGGATCGGCCGGCGCACGGCACTGGAGCCCTCGACCACCCAGGCGAAGCGCCCGCCGTCCTGCTCCAGGAACGGCCCGCGCTCGACCATCAGCACGTCCTCGCGGGTGTCGAGCACGATGCGCGCGGACAGGCGCTGGTTCTGGCGCAGGTTCGGCGGCTGCTGGTCCTCCTCGAAGCGCAGTCGCGCGGTGACCTCGCCGTTGACCACTTCCGGCGATACCGCCGCGACCTTGGCCGCGTAGCGGTTGCCGCTGCTGGCGATCTGGGCCGGCACGCCGATCGACAGGTCGCGGGCGAAGCTTTCCGGCACCCGGATCTCGACCTCGAACACGCTCAGGTCGATCACGCTCAGGATCGGCGCGTTGATCGCCACGTTGGTGCCCTGGGCGACCTGCACCTGGCCGACCTGGCCGTCGAACGGCGCGCGCAGGGTCAACGCGTCCACCTGGCGGCGCAGTTCGGCGACCACCGCGCGCTGGCGCTCGGCCAGCAGCTGCTTGTTGCGCGCATCGATGCCGGCGCCCTGGCCCTGCAGGGCGAAGTCCTTGCGCGCCGCGGCCAGGCCGAGCTCGGCCTTCTTCAGCCCGTCCAGGGCCCGGTCGTAGTCGTTGCGCGAGACCGCGCCGCCGTTGAAGGCGCGCTCGTAGCGCTCCACGTCGCGCTGCGCGGCGGTGTAGTCGATCTGGGCCTGGTCGAGCAGCTTGCGGGCGTCGGAGCGGGTGAGCTGGGCGTCGAGCACCGCACGGCTGGCCTCGCCCTCGAGGCTGGCCAGGGTCGATTCCTCCTGCACCAGGCGGCTGCGCAGCTCGGGACTGTCGATCACCGCCAGCTCCTGGCCGGCCTCGACCACGTCGCCGGCCACGACCTTCAGCGTGACGGTGCCGCCGGCGATCGCGTACAGGGTCGGGCTGTTGGCGGTGATGACGCGGCCCTCGGCGGTGAGGTCGCGCACCAGGTCGCCGCGGGTCACCTGGGCGATGCGCAGGCGCGAGGCGTCGAACGAGGCCGAGCCGGACGCCCAGCCGCCGGCCACCCAGAGCGCCAGGGCGAGGATCGCGATCCCGCCGGCGCCGCCGAGCACCCAACCCCTGCGCAGGCGGCGCAGGCCGGTGGGGCGCGCGAGGATCTGGTCCTGTCCGGAGGTGTCGCGGATGCGGGGGGGGCTTTGCATGTCCGGTCGTGGTCTGTCTGCGGGTTCGACGGGGAATTACGCAATCCCCGTGCCAACACCCAAGTCATTGATCGAGAAGGTTTTGTGCGCCACGTCCGGTGTCCGCCCGGACACCCGGCCTGTCCGGGCGGACAGTCCTTTCCCGTACACTTGGCCGATACCCTGGGAGTAGCGGATACATGTGTGGCATCGTCGGCGCGATCGCGGATCGCGATGTGGTCCCGGTCCTGATCGACGGTCTCAAGCGCCTGGAATACCGCGGCTACGACTCCGCGGGCATCGCCCTGGTGGCCGACGGCGACGTCAGCCGCGTGCGCCGCACCGGCCGCGTGGCCGAGATGGAAGCCGCGGCGCTGGCCGGCGGCATGCAGGCCAGCCTGGGCATCGGCCACACCCGCTGGGCCACCCACGGCGGCGTCACCGAGGCCAACGCGCATCCGCACATCAGCCACGGCGTGGCCCTGGTCCACAACGGCATCATCGAGAACCACGAGCAACAGCGCGCGCGCCTGCAGCAGCTCGGCTACGCGTTCGAGTCGCAAACCGACACCGAGGTGATCGCGCACCTGATCCACCACTACCTCAAGTCCGGCGACGATCTGCTCGGCGCGCTGCAGCGCGCGGTCAAGGAACTGCACGGTGCCTACGCGCTGGCGGTGGTCAGCCGCAAGGAGCCGCACCGGATCGTGGTCGCGCGCATGGGCTGCCCGCTGCTGGTGGGCCTGGGCGAGGGCGAGAACTTCGTCGCCTCCGACGTCTCGGCGATCGTGCAGGCCACGCGCCGGGTGATCTTCCTCGAGGAAGGCGACACCGCCGAGGTGACCCGCGAGTCGGTGCGCGTGTTCGACGCGGACGACGCCCCGGTCGAGCGCGAGGTGCACCTGTCGGACGTGTCGCTGGCCTCGCTCGAGCTCGGCCCGTACCGGCACTTCATGCAGAAGGAGATCCACGAGCAGCCGCGCGCGATCGGCGACACGCTCGAGGCGATCATCGACGCCGCCGCGTTCGAGCCGGAACTGTTCGGCAAGGACGCGCGCGAACTGCTCGCCGGGGTCGAGGGCGTGCAGATCCTGGCCTGCGGGACCAGCTTCTACGCCGGCTCGGTGGCGCGCTACTGGATCGAGGCGATCAGCGGCCTGCCATGCAGCGTCGAGATCGCCAGCGAGTACCGCTACCGCCAGGCGGTGGCCAACCCGCGCCACCTGGTGGTGACGATCTCGCAGTCGGGCGAAACGCTCGACACGATGGAGGCGCTCAAGTACGCCAGGTCGCTGGGCCACGACCTCACCCTGTCGATCTGCAACGTGCCCGAGAGCGCGATCCCGCGCGCCAGCCGGCTGGTGTTCTACACCCGCGCCGGCGCCGAGATCGGCGTCGCCTCGACCAAGGCCTTCACCACCCAGCTGGTCGGCCTGTTCGCGCTCGCCGCCACCCTGGCCAAGCTCAACGGCCGCCTGGACGGGGACAAGGAGGCGGGATACATCGAGGCGCTGCGCCACCTGCCCGGCAGCGTGCAGCACGCGCTGAACCTGGAACCGCAGATCGCGTCGTGGGCCGAGCGCTTCGCGCCCAGGCAGCACGCACTGTTCCTGGGCCGCGGGGTGCATTACCCGATCGCGCTCGAGGGCGCGCTCAAGCTCAAGGAGATCTCCTACATCCACGCCGAGGCCTATCCGGCGGGGGAGCTCAAGCACGGCCCGCTGGCGCTGGTCGACGCGGAGATGCCGGTGGTCGTGATCGCGCCCAACGACAACCTGCTCGAGAAGGTGAAGTCGAACATGCAGGAGGTGCGCGCGCGCGGCGGCGAGCTGTTCGTGTTCACCGACGCCGACAGCAACTTCGGCGAATCCGAGGGCGTGCACGTGATCCGCACCCCGCGCCACGTCGGCGTGCTCAGCCCGATCGTGCACACCATCCCGGTGCAGTTGCTGGCCTACCACACCGCGCTGGCGCGCGGCACCGACGTGGACAAGCCCCGCAACCTGGCCAAGGCGGTCACGGTCGAGTAGCGCGCGCGGCGGCTGGTTGCCGCCGCGGCCGCTTCAGCCTCCGCAACCCCCGCAACAGGTCGACGGCTGGCGCTCGATCGCGCCGGCGTCCACCGCGAACCCCGTGCGCGCCAGGCAGGCGGCGATCCGCGCCTCGTCCAGGCTGGTGGACACGCGCAGGGTCCGGGTGGCGAGGTCGAGGTCGGCGAGCGCGGCCGGATCGAGCGACTGCAGTGCGTCCTCGACGGCGCCGAGGTCGATGCGGTTCTCGCCGAGCCTGACATGGAATTCCATCGTGGTCCTCCGCGGGGTGGCCGCCGCATCCGGACGGATGCAGGCGCGAGGCCGCAGCATCGCGCGCCAGGCCCCTGCATGCCTTGACCTGGGTCAGCCGCCGGGCGCCGTCCGGGCCACGCCTGATCCAGGTCAAACCGCCGGCGATTGTGGACATTTTGTCCGTTCCCGCGCGCCCGCCTCCGCGCTGCAATGCGCGCATGCGAGGAGGACGTGCGATGAAAGCCAAGGCGTTGTGCATCTGCGTGGCGATGGGCCTGTCGTCGATGGCATCGGCGTCGCCGACGTCCGGATCCGATGCGCCGGCCATGCCCGACCCGGTCGACCTGGATGCGGTGGTGGTCACCGCCGCGGCGCCGGTGGCGACCTTGACCTGGGTGACCGACCCGCGCCTGCCGCGGCAGCCGGTGCCGGCCAGCGACGGCGCCGACTACCTCAAGACCGTGCCCGGCTTCGCCGCGCTGCGCAGCGGCGGCACCAACGGCGATCCGGTGCTGCGCGGGCAGTTCGGCTCGCGCCTGAACCTGCTCGCCGGCGACGGTGCCCTGATGGGCGCGTGCCCCTCGCGCATGGACAACGCGATGTCCTACGTCGCGCCGGAAACCTACGACCTGCTGACCATCGTCAAGGGACCGCAGACGGTGCTGTGGGGCGGGGGCGCGTCGGCGGGCACGGTCCGCTTCGAGCGCGCGGTGCCGTACTTCGACGCGCCCGGCGTGCGCCTGGACGGCAGCGCCACCGTCGCCAGCCACGGCCGCAACGACCAGGTGCTCGACGCGGCCGCGGGCAATCCCACGGTGTACGCGCGGCTCACCGCCAACCGCTCCGAATCGGGCGACTACGCCGACGGCGCGGGCCGGCGCGTGCCCTCGGCCTGGGACAAGTGGAACGCGGATGCCGCGTTCGGCTGGACTCCGGATCCGGACACCGTGCTCGAGGCCAGCGTCGGCACCGGCGACGGCCAGGCGCGCTACGCCGGCCGCGGCATGGACGGCACCCGGTTCGACCGCGACAGCCTCGGCCTGCGCTTCGAGAAGAAGGGCATGGAGGGACGCCTGCGCGCGATCGCGGCCAACCTCTACGCCAACGACGTCGACCACGTGATGGACAACTACACCCTGCGCGACCCGGATCCGCAGGGCGCCATGCCGACGGCGATGGCGAGCAACGTCGCCCACCGCACCCGCGGCGGCCGCGCCGCGCTCGACGTCGGGGGCGAACGCTGGGAGCTGGCCGCAGGCATCGACGCACGCACCAGCCGGCACGCACGCCGCGCCGCGATGGGCCGCGACCAGTACCTGGCGCAGCCGTGGACGGTGGACGCGCGCTTCCGCCAGGCCGGCGCCTTCGCCGAGCTGCACTGGCACCTGCAGCCCCGCCAGCACCTGGTCGCCGGCGCACGCGTGGACCGCGCCGAGGTCGAGGACCGCCGCGCCAGTACCGGCGGGATGATGCCCATGCCCAATCCGACCCTGGGCCAGGCGCGCGCGCAAACGCTGCCCTCGGCCTTCGTCCGCTACGAGCGGGACGTCGACGGCAGGCCGCTGCGCTGGTATGCCGGCCTCGGCCACACCGCGCGCATGCCCGACTACTGGGAACTGTTCTCGCCCGACCGCGGGCCCGACGGCGCGGCCAACGCCTTCGCCGGTGTGCAGCCCGAGCGCACCACCCAGCTCGACGTCGGCCTGCGCTACGCCGGCAAGCGGGTCGAAGCCTGGGTATCGGCCTATGCCGGGCGGATGGCCGACTACATCGTGTTCGACTACCTCGACGCGATGGGCCGCACCGCCACGCGCGCGCGCAACGTCGATGCCGACATCCGCGGCGCGGAGGCCGGCGCGGAGTGGCAGGCGGCCGGGCACTGGACGCTCGGTGGAACCCTCGCCCACGCCTGGGGCGAACTGGCCGGCGGCGAGGCGATGCCGCAGATGCCGCCGCTGGAGGCGCGGCTGAGCGCGGCCTGGGACGACGGTACGCGGTCGGCCGGCGCGCTGCTGCGCGTGGTGGCGGCGCAGGACCGCGTCAGTCCCGCGCTGGGCAACGTGGTCGGCCGCGACCTCGGCCGCAGCAGCGGGTTCGCCGTGTTCTCGGTCAACGGCGCCTACCGGATCAACGACCGGATGCGCCTGGCGGCCGGCATCGACAACCTGTTCGACCGCGACTACGCCGAACACCTCAACCTCGCCGGCAACAGCGCCTTCGGCTATCCGGCCGACCCGGTGCGCATCCACGAGCCCGGGCGCTCGGCGTGGGTGAAGCTCGACGTGGAGTTCTGAGCCTCAGCCGGAGGTCGTGGCCTTGAGGATCTCGCGCAGACGGCGCTTGTCGAGCTTGTTGGCGCCGGTGCGCGGCAGTTCGTCGAGCACCTGGATGCCCACCGGGCGCTTGTACTTGACCAGGGTCTCCTGGCACCACGCCAGCAGCGCATCGACGTCGACGCTGCCGCCGCGGCGCGCGACCACGAAGGCGTACGGGTTCTCGCCCAGATACGGGTCGGGGATGCCGACCACCGCGACGTCGGCGACGTCCGGGTACTGGCGGATGTGGTCCTCGACCTGGCGCGGGTACACGTTGTAGCCGCCGACCAGGATCATCTCCTTCATCCGGTCGACCAGGTACAGGTAGCCGTCCGCGTCGAGGTAGCCGACGTCGCCGCTGTGCAGCCAGCCGTCCGCGTCGAGGCCGGTCTCGGCCGGGTTCTCCTGCAGGCGGTAGCCGCGCATGACCTGCGGGCCGCGCACGCACACTTCGCCGGGCTCGCCCACCGGCACCGGCCGCGACGGGTCGACCACGTCCACGAGCCTGAGTTCGATACCCGGCGCCGGATGTCCCACCGACGAGGGGCGCTGCGGACGCGAGCGCCAGTTGTAGACCAGCGGCGCGCCTTCCGACATGCCCCAGCCCTCGAGCAGCGGCGTGCCGACCTTCTGCATCCAGGCCTCGCGCAGCGGCTGCGGGCAGGGCGAACCGCCGGTCAGCGCCAGGGTCAGGTGGCCCAGGTCGGTGGAGGCGAACTCGGGCGAGGCCAGCAGGCCGGCGTAGATCGGCGCGGGGCCGCCGGCGAACACGGTCGCGCGCTGGCGCTGCAGCTGCTGCAGCACCTGCTCGGGCTGGTAGCGCGGCAGCAGGATCAGGGTCGAGGCCAGGTACAGCGGCGCCAGCATCGCGAAGCCCAGGCCCCAGATGTGGAACAGCGGCGCGACGTCGAGGATGCGCTCGACGTCGTAGCGCAGCTCCCACCCGGTGCAGTGCGCGCGCACCGAGAACACCATGCCGGCATGGCTGTGCTCGACCGCCTTGGACAGGCCGGTGGTGCCGCCGGTGAAGATCAGCAGCGCGGGTTCGTCGGGCGAGAGGTCCGGGCATACCGAGAGGATCGCCCCGGCGGCGTCGCCGCCGTCGTCCTCGAACGGAGCGGTCGCGTCGAGTTCCAGCAGCGCCGCGCCGCCCGTGTCCTCGGCCAGCGCGCGCGCCGCGGCGGCGCTGTCGCGGTTGTGGACGATGAGGTCGGGCGCCCGGGCCCTGAACAGCGTCGCCAGTTCGCTGCGGCCGTAGAACGGGTTCAGCGGCGCGTAGCGCACGCCGGCCGCGAACGCGGCGAATGCGGTGACCACGCACTCGGGGCTGTTGGCCAGCGGCGCGGCCACGATGCCGCCGCGCGGCACGCGCTGCCTGAGTTCGCGCGCGAGCGCCGCCACGCGCAGACCGAGTTCGCGGTAGCTCGTCTCCCTGTCGTCGAACACCAGCGCGGTGCGCCCGGGCGCGCGCGACACCGAATGCGCGAGCAGGTGGGCCAGCGTGGCCGGGGTGTGCAGGTGCGCCGCGACCTGGGCGACGGCGGATCCGCTCGTGGCTGCTTGCATGGTTCCTCTTCCCGGGCCGGGACGTGGCAGATAGGTATGATATATAACAATTCGCCGAGGTGGTGGAAGTCGCGGCGGGGAAGCGGGTGGTCGCCGCCAGCATGCGGGACGGGCGGGCCCTGGTCGACGAGGTCGGGACCGGTCCGGTCCAGGCGCACATCGGCGTCCGGCCGCGCATGGCGCAGATGGCGGCGTTGCGCAACATCGTCGACACGCTCTGTCCCCGCAGCCTGCGTCCGGTGCGCTGTTGCGCGCCGAACTGGTCGCCCTCGAACGGGGGCTGCGCCGGCAGTGGCCCGGCCGGACGCCCGGGATCAAGCGCCCCGGCCTCGCGCTGCCGGTGGCCGGCATGGAGCGGCGCGGCCGGATCCAACGACGGCGCAGCCGTGCCGACGGGCGCTGCCGGGTGCTCCGCCTGGCCCCGGAAGGCAAGGCCCTGCTGGCCGGGGCCGACCACACGCACGCACGGCACGAGGCGCGGCTGCGGCGCCTGCCGGGCCGCGACGCGACCCGCTTGTGCCAGGCGCTCGAGCGGATCCGCGCCGGGCCCGGCCGGCGCTGACCGGCCAGGCCCGCGCGCCGGCGCTGAACCCGCCACGGGCCGCCCGGCGGGCCGGTTGCGGCAGGGGCCCGGTGGGCATGGCCAAGGCCGCTCCGTGCACCCCCTTCCATCCGCCCGATCATTTGTTATGCTGCATAACAATGATCGCCCGGAGGCGTTCCGGGCCGACACGCCGCCACAGGTGCGAGGAGACACGATGGCTGATTACCAAGGGCGCTGGAGCTGCGTCGAAGTGGAAGTGCAGGACGGGGTCGCGTGGGTGACGCTCAACCGCCCCGCCAAGCGCAACGCGATGAGCCCGACGCTGAACCGCGAGATGCTGGAGGTCCTGGACGCGATCGAGGTGGACCGCGACGCGGACATCCTGGTGCTCACCGGCGCGGGCGAGTCGTGGTCGGCCGGCATGGACCTGAAGGAATACTTCCGCGAGACCGACGGCCAGGAAGAGATCATGCAGGAGCGGGTGCGCCGCGAATGCTCCGAGTGGCAGTGGCGGCGGCTGCGGTTCTACACCAAGGCCACGATCGCGGCGGTCAACGGCTGGTGCTTCGGCGGCGCGTTCTCGCCGCTGGTGGCGTGCGACCTGGCGATCGCGGCCGACGAGGCGGTGTTCGGCCTGTCGGAGATCAACTGGGGCATCCCGCCGGGCAACCTGGTGAGCAAGGCGGTCGCGGACACGATGGGCCACCGCCAGGCGCTGTACTACATCATGACCGGCAAGACCTTCACCGGCCAGGAAGCGGCGGCGATGGGCCTGGTGAACGCATCGGTGCCGCGCGCGCGCCTGCGCGAGGAAGTCAACGCGCTCGCCCAGGTGCTGCGCGAGAAGAACCAGGTGGTGCTGCGCTTCGCCAGGCACGGGTTCAAGCGCTGCCGCGAGCTGACCTGGGAGCAGAACGAGGACTACCTGTACGCGAAGGTCGACCAGTCCAACCATCGCGATCCCGAGCGCGGGCGCCAGCAGGGCCTGAAGCAGTTCCTGGACGAGAAGACGATCAAGCCCGGCCTGCAGACCTACCGTCGCAACGTCGATTGACCGGCCGCCACGGCGGCGAAGAGAGGAGGAACCATGCATCACGTTGAACTTCTGATCGGTGGTGCGCGCCGCGCCGCCGCCAACGGCGCCACGTTCGACCGCCTCAACCCGGTCAACGGCGAAGTCGCCAGCCGCGCGCCTGCGTCGTCGGTGGCCGATGCCATCGCGGCGGTCGACGCTGCGGCCGCGGCGTTCCCGGCCTGGGCGGCGGTCTCGCCCGGCGAGCGCAGGGCCCGCCTGCTCAAGGCCGCGGACCTGATGGATGCGCGCGCCGGCGACTTCATCCGCATCGGCGTCGCCGAGACCGGCGGCACGGCCGGCTGGTACGGCTTCAACGTGATGCTGGCCGCCAACATGCTGCGCGAGGCGGCGGCGCTGACCACCCAGATCAGTGGCGAGGTCATCCCGTCCAACGTGCCCGGCAGCCTCGCCATGGGCGTGCGCCAGCCGGCCGGCGTGGTGCTGGGCATCGCGCCGTGGAACGCGCCGGTCATCCTCGGCACCCGCGCGCTGGCCACGCCGCTGGCCTGCGGCAACACCGTGGTGCTCAAGGCGTCCGAAGCGTGCCCGGGCGTGCATGCGCTGATCGGCGAAGTGCTGGTCGAGTCGGGGCTGGGCGAGGGCATCGTCAACGTGGTCACCAACGCCCCGGCCGATGCGCCGGAGATCGTGGCCGCGCTGATCCGCGACCCGCGCGTGCGCCGGGTCAACTTCACCGGCTCGACCCGCGTGGGCCGCATCGTCGGCAGGCTGGCGGCCGAGTCGCTCAAGCCGGCGCTGCTCGAGCTCGGAGGCAAGGCGCCGTTCCTGGTGCTCGACGATGCCGACCTCGAGGCCGCGCGCGACGGCGCGGTGTTCGGCGCGTTCATGAACCAGGGCCAGATCTGCATGTCGACCGAGCGCCTGGTGGTCGACAACAAGGTCGCCGACGAGTTCGTGGCGATGGTCGCGGCCAAGGCCGCCACGCTCAAGGCCGGCGACCCGGCCGCGAACGACACTCCGCTCGGCGCGCTGTTCTCGCCCGAGGCGGCCGCGCACTGCCGCGAGCTGATCGACGACGCTGTCTCCAAGGGTGCACGCGTCGCCTGCGGCGGCCAGATCGACGGCACCATCATGCAGCCGACGGTGGTCGACGGGGTCACCAGGCAGATGCGCCTGTACTCCGAGGAGTCGTTCGGCAACCTGGTGTCGGTGATCCGCGTCGACGGCGAGGACCAGGCGGTCGAGGTCGCCAACGACACCGAGTACGGGCTGTCGGCGGCGGTGTTCAGCCGCGACGTCTCGCGCGCCTGGCGCGTCGCCTCGCGGATCCAGTCGGGCATCTGCCACATCAACGGCCCGACCGTGCACGACGAGGCGCAGATGCCGTTCGGCGGCGTGAAGGACAGCGGCTATGGCCGGTTCGGCGGCAAGGCGGGCATCGCCGAGTTCACCGAGCTGCGGTGGATCACGATCCAGAACGAGCCGCGCCACTACCCGTTCTGATCCGGCGCGATGCTGCGGTGGCAGCCGCCGCTGGATGACGTCGCCTTCCTCCTCGGCCCGTGGCTGCGGGCCGGGGACGACTGGAAGCGCATCCCGCGTTTCGCCACGCTCGATAGCGACACCGCCGAAGCGGTGCTGGCCGAGGCCGGCCGCTTCTGCGCCGAGGTACTGGCGCCGCTCAACGCGGTCGGCGACGTGCAGGGCTGCCGGCTCGTCGACGGGCGCGTCCGCACGCCCGACGGATTCGCCCAGGCCTACCGGCGCTACGTCGCGGACGGCTGGCCGGCCCTGGCCCGCGACCCCGCCTGGGGCGGCCAGGGCCTGCCCGCGCTGCTGGAACTGGCATTCACCGAGATGCAGGCGGGCGCCAACCATGCGTGGACGATGTACCCGGGCCTGCTCGCCGGCGCGGTCGCCTGCCTGCAGGCGCATGCGTCGCCGGACGTCCAGGCCCGCTTCCTGCCGCCGCTGGTCGGCGGCGAATGGCTGGCCACGATGTGCCTCACCGAGCCGCAGGCCGGCAGCGACCTGTCGCTGCTGCGCACGCGCGCGGTCCCGGCCGCCGACGGCAGCGTGCGCGTCACCGGGGCCAAGGTGTTCATTTCCGGCGGCAGCCAGGACCTGACTCCGAACATCGTCCACCTCGTGCTGGCGCGGCTGCCCGACGCGCCGCCGGGCACGCGCGGGATCTCGCTGTTCGTGGTGCCGGACGTGCTCGAGGACGGCAGCCGCAACGGCGTGTTCGTCGATGGCCTCGAGCACAAGATGGGCCTGCACGGCAGCGCCACCACCGCGCTGCGCTTCGAGGGTGCGGTGGGCTGGCGGGTGGGCGAGGCGCATCGCGGGCTGCCGGCGATGTTCGTGATGATGAACGCCGCGCGCCTGCACGCCGCGATGCAGGGCGTGGCGCACGCGGCGCGCGCGAGCGAGCTGGCCCATGCCTACGCGCACCAGCGCCGGCAGATGCGCGCCGAGCCGCGCATGGAGCCGGAACAGCCCGCCGACCCGATCGCCGCGCATCCGCCGGTCCGCCACCTGCTGCGCTGCCTGCGCGGCTGGTCGGAACAAATGCGCGCCGCCGGCTACTGGCTGGGCCACCTGATCGACCTGCATGAGCACGCGCCGGATCCGGACGAACGCCGGCACGCGGGGATGCTGGTCGAACTGCTGACGCCGGTGGCCAAGGCGCACTTCACCGAATGCGGGCACCTGCTCGCCAATCGCGCGCTGCAGGCCTTCGGCGGCTACGGCTACGTGCGCGAGTACGGCATCGAACAGGTGGTGCGCGACAGCCGCATCGCGATGATCTACGAGGGCAGCAACGAGATCCAGGCGCTCGACCTGCTGCAGCGCAAGCTGCTGGCCGACGACGGCGCGCGCCTGGCGGTATTCTGCGGCGAATGTGAGCGCGTCGCCGCCGCCGCGGAGGCCGCGGGGCAGTCGGGTCCCGCCGCGGCACTGCGCCGCCTGCGGCGCAGGCTCTGGTCCGCGTTCGAACGCGTGCGCGCGGCCGCGGCGAGTGACGTGTCGGCGCCTGCGCGCGTGGCGGACAGCTTCCTGCGCGCGACCGGCCAGGTGCTGCTGGCCTACGCCTGCGTGCGCACCGTGGCGGTGGCGGGTGGATCGGCCGGCGCCGATGCGGTGGAGCGCCGGGAACGGGCGTCGTGGATGCTCGGCGAGCTGCGCCTGGAGTTCAACGCGCAGCTGGCACGCCTGCGCGCCACGCTCTGACGGCGCGGCTCAGGCCGCGTCCGGGAACACTGCGGCGCCGTTGGCGAAGATGCGCGCCACCGCGGTCGCGGCGAGCGAGCGCGCCTGCGCCGGAGGGATGCCGAGCGCGCGCAGCATCGACTGCGCCATGCTGCGGGCGATCTCCGCCGGCGGGGTGGCGAGGCGGTCCTCCAGCACGTGGCGCACCGTGATCACGGTCAGGCCCATCACCACCAGCACCGCGCACTCCAGGTCGATGTCGCGGAAGCGGCCGCCGGCCACGCCGCGTTCGAGCACCTGGGCCATGTTCCGGTTGATCGGCGCCTGGGCCATGGTGGAGCCGTCGTTGAGCTTGTACAGCACCCGCGCCGAGTCGCGGAAGCGGGTGGCGAACTGGGCGAACACGCACAGGGCGAGGGCCGAGTGCAGCGCCGCGTCGTCCACGTCGGCGGTGACCGCGATGATGGCCTGCTCGACGCGGTTGCGCACCTCGGCCCCGATTTCGCGGGCGAAGGCTTCCTTGTCGCGGAAGTGGTTGTAGAAACTGCCCTTGGCCACGTCGGCCAGGTCGACGATCTCGTCGATGCTCACCGCGTCCACGTCGCGCTGCGCGAACAGCGCCCGGCCCGCGCGCAGCAGCGCCTCGCGGGTGCGGTCGCGGCGCCGGTCGGGGCGCCGTGCGCGCGTGGCAGGACGGGACTCGTTGGGCATGCGGCCTTCCCTGCGGCGACGGACGGTAGCCGGCGGCGCGGGCGACGCGCCGTGGCCGTGGCCATTATGACCAAATGGTCAGAAGGCATCCACGGGTGCGCGAACGCCCGCCGCCGCGGAGCGGAGCCGACCGGCGGCGCTGGGACGCGGGCGGCCCGCGCCTGGCGGCTGTTGCGTCCGCGGCGGACGCGCCCTCAGCCGCCCCGGTCCAGGTGGTGGCATGCGCGCGCGCGGTAGCTCGACGGCGGGCAGCCCATGGCGCGGCTGAAGAAGCGGCTGAAGTAGGCCGGATCGCTGAAGCCGAGTTCCTCGGCGACCACCTGGATCGGCTTGTGGGTGTAGGCAAGGTCGCGTTTGGCTTCCAGCAGCAGGCGCTGGTGCAGCAGGCCCTGCGCGCTGGTGCCGGCGAGGTCGCGGCAGATCCGGTTGAGGCTGGCGATGCTGATGCCCAGGCGCTGGGCGAAGTAGCCCACCGGCAGGTGCTTGCGGAAGTGCTGCTCCACCAGTTCGCGGTAGCGCTCGAGCTGCAGCTCGCGCGCGCGCCGCGGCGGCGGTGCCGGCTCCGGTCGCCCGCGGTCGGCCTGGTCGCGCAGCAGGTGCACCAGCGCCTGCAGGCTCAGGGCGCGCAGCATCGCCTCCCGGCCCGGCGCGCGCTGGTGGTACTCCTCGTGCAGTTGGGCGAAGGTGGCGGCGAGGGCCGATCCGGACTCGCCCACCCGCAGCCGCAGCGGCTGGCGCAGGTCGCCCGCCGCTCCCAGTTCCTCGGCCAGCCCGGCCAGCAGCGGCGCGGCCAGGGTGACCACGTGGCCCTGGACGTCCTCGCTGAACACGAATCCGTGCACGCACATCGGCGGCACGAACTGCAGCACCGGGCCCTGGGCGCGATGCTCGCGTCCGTCGAGCTGGATCGCGACCCGGCCGCGGGCCACCCACAGCAGCTGGCCCAGGTCGGCGTGACGGTGCGGGGCGATCACCCAGCCGTGGCGGCGGCTGCGCGAGGCGATCGTCTCGCAGTGCACCAGGTCGGGCGCCTGCCACGGCGTTCGCTCGCCGTAGAGCGGGAACAGCGGAATCGCATTGCCTTCGCGGGCGCGGACGGAACCGTTCATGCGTGGCTTCCTCACGGGGCGGGGGACCCGGGTACAGTTATGAACAATAACAAAAATGGGCGGATGAGCGAAAAGTCCCTGTGACGGTCCGGTCCGTGCATTCATCGGCGCGGCCCGGCCGCAAAGAATCGGACCGTGGGGCATGCCCCGTTCCCGTGGAGTGCGGATGAAGACCCAGGTCGTGGTGATCGGTGCGGGCCCGTCGGGCCTGCTGTTGTCGCAGCTGCTGGCGCGCGCGGGCGTGGACGTGGTGGTGCTGGAACGGCAGACGCCCGAGTACGTGCTCGGCCGGATCCGCGCGGGCGTGCTGGAGAAGGGCGCGGTCGAGATGCTGCGGCTCGCCGGCGCGGGCGAGCGCATGGACCGCGAAGGGCTGCCGCACGACGGTTTCCACGTCGGCGTCGACGGCGTGCTGCACCACGTCGACCTCAAGGGCCTGACCGGCACCTCGGTGATGGTGTACGGCCAGACCGAGCTCACCCGCGACCTGATGGAGCTGCGCCAGCGCGAGGGCGGGGTGATCCACTACGGCGCCGCCGACGTGGAGATCCACGACCTCGACGGCGCGCGCCCGTCGGTCTCGTTCACCCTCGACGGTCGCCGCGAACGCATCGAGTGCGACTACGTCGCCGGCTGCGACGGCTTCCACGGGGTCAGCCGCCGCAGCATCCCCGCGGGCGTGCTGACCGAGTACGAGCGCGTGTACCCGTTCGGCTGGCTGGGCCTGCTGTCCGACACCCCGCCGGTGGACGACGAGCTGATCTACTCGCGGCATCCGCGCGGCTTCTCGCTGTGCAGCATGCGCAGCCGCACCCGCAGCCGCTACTACCTGCAGGTGCCGCTGACCGAAAAGGTCGAGGACTGGAGCGACGAGCGCTTCTGGGACGAGCTGCGCAGGCGGCTGCCGGAATCGCACGCCGGGCGCCTGGTCACCGGGCCGTCGATCGAGAAGAGCATCGCGCCGCTGCGCAGCTTCGTGGTCGAGCCGATGCAGTACGGGCGCATGATCCTGGTCGGCGACGCCGCGCACATCGTGCCGCCGACCGGCGCCAAGGGCCTGAACCTCGCCGCGTCGGACGTGTTCGTGGCCTGGAAGCTGCTCGCCCGCGCCTGCGCCGGCGACCACGACGCGCTGCAGCGCTATTCGCCGCTGTGCCTGGACCGGATCTGGAAGGCGCAGCGCTTCTCGTGGTGGCTGACCAGCCTGCTGCACGACTTCCCCGACACGCCCGGCTTCGACCGCCGCATCCGCGAGGCCGAGCTGTCCTACCTGCTGTCGAGCGAGACCGGGCGGCGCAGCATCGCCGAGAACTACGTCGGCCTGCCGTTCCCCGACCTCGACTGAGGCGCGGGCGCCGCCGGCGCGGCGCCTACAGCCAGAACGCCGGCCGGCCGTCGCGCTGGTCGCGGTCCGGATCGAGCGCGGCCGGCAGGCCGGAGCGGATCAGCGCCACCATCGACCGCTGGGCCTGGGTGGTGGGCCGGTGCGCGCTGGTCGCGAGCATCACCCGCGCGGTCAGCCCCGGCGGCGCGATGGACCGGGTGAGGTAGCGCAGCGGCTGGGCCGCGGTGCGCACCGCGTTGGCGCTGAGCAGCGCGTGGCCCACGCCGTCGGCCACCAGGCCGAGGATCGCGTCGACGCCGTCGGCCTCCATCGCGATGGTGGGCGCCTGGCCCATGCGGGCAAGGGTGTCCTCGACCCGCATGCGGATGGTGTTGGGCCGGCGCGGGATCACCAGCGGCAGGCGGGCCAGGTCGGGCAGCGACACCGGCTGCGGATCCGCGCCGGCGCTGGCCCGCGACACCAGCAGCAGCGGTTCCTCGAACACCGTCTCCAGCGCCACGCCCGGCTGCTGCGGCAGGTCGTACACGAGGGCGACGTCGAGGCTGCCGGCGACCAGCGCCTCCAGCATCACCGTGCTCAGGCCCTCGCTGATCGACAGGGTCACGCCGGGCAGGTGGCGCGCGGCCGAACGCACCAGGGCGACGGTCAGGAGCTTGGACAGCGTGGGCGGCATGCCGAGCGCGACCTTGCCGCGGGTGCCGCCGCCCAGGCGCGCGAGCTCGTCGCGCAGGCTTTCCACCTGGTGCAGCAGGCCGCGGCCGCGCTCGAGCAGCACCCGCCCGGCTTCGGTCGGGGTGACGCCGCGGCCGTTGCGGACCAGCAGCGGCTGGCCCAGCTCCACTTCGAGCAGCCGCACCTGGCGGCTGAGCGCAGGCTGGGCCACGTCCAGCACCACGGAGGCACGGGTGAAGCTGCCGAGTTCGGCTACCTGCACGAAATAGGCGATCTGGCGCAGGTCCACGGCTCTACCGGTGCGGCGGGACGCCGATGGCCCATTCTACGCACGGCGCCTCAGCCATCGAGGTCGAGCACCAGCCTCGGCGTCAGCGAGCGCGAGCAGCAGGGCGTGAACAGTGCGCCGGAGCTGCGTTCCTCGTCGGTCAGGAACTGGTCGCGGTGGTCGGGGATGCCGGCCCGCACGCGGGTGACGCAGGTGCCGCAGATGCCCTGTTCGCACGACAGCGGGATGAACACGCCGTGCGCCTCGAGGCACTGGGCCACGCTCTGGTCCGCGGCGACGCGGAACACGCGCCCGTCGTTGATCTCGACCTCGAACCCGTCGTTGCCCGACGCATCCACCGGCAGCGCGCTGAACGACTCGCTGTGGAAGCGGCCGGCGCCGAACCCGGCCGCCTCGCAGGCCCGGCGCGCGGCCTCGATGAAGCCGGCCGGGCCGCAGGCGTAGACGTGGCTGCCGGCGGGAGCGCCGGCCACGAGCGCGTCGAGGCTGTGGCTGGGGCCGTCGGGGCCGTCGATGTGGACGCGCACCTGGCGGCTCCAGGGCGCGGTGGCCAGGCGCGCCTGGAACGGCAGCCGCGCGGTGCTGCGCGCGCAGGCGTGCAGCGCGAACGGCCGTCCGTCGCGATGCAGCACCTCGGCCATGCTCAGCAGCGGGGTGATGCCGATGCCCCCGGCGAGCAGCAGGTGGTGCGGCGCATCGCTCGCGAGCGGGAACAGGTTGCGCGGCGCACCGATGCGCAGCCGGTCGCCCTCGCGCAGCGCGTGCACGGCGCGGGAGCCGCCGCGCGAATCCTCGGCCAGCAGGATCCCGAGTTCGTACCACGGCTGTCCGGGCACGTTGCACAGCGAATACTGGCGCACCAGGCCGTCGCCCAGGTGCAGGTCCACGTGCGCGCCCGGCTCGAACGCCGGCAGCGGCGCGCCGTCGATGCGTTCCAGGCGCAGCGAGACCACGCCTTCGGCCTCGTCGGCGCGGCGCGCGACGCGGACGTCGATCGTGTCGCTCACGCGGAGGCGGCGGCCGCTTCGGCCGCGATCGCCCGCTCGATCATGCGCCGCGCCTGCACGCCGCCGGCGTCGATGTTGAGCTTGAGCAGGTCGCGGCCCGGGTGGTCGAGCAGGTTGCGCTGCTGCGATTCGAGCATCGCCAGGTCCTCGGCGAAGATGCGGCCCTGGCCTTCGCGGATGCTGGCGGTCAGTTCGGGGTCGTCGACCTTGAAGCGGCGCGCCATGCCCCAGAAGTACCAGTGGCTGGTGCCGGTCTCGGGGGTGATGAAGTCGACCACGACGCTGGAGGCCTTCACCGCGTCCGGCGCCTGGTGGCCGCCGTTGCCGGCCAGGGCCACGCCGACCTCGATCATGACGTGGCTGGGCAGGGTGAAGTGGCAGATCTGCCAGCGGTCCACCGGCTGGTCGTCGGGCAGGCCGTTGGCGCGCAGCGCGGCGCGCCAGAACGGCGGCGCCATGATGTTCTCCATGAAGCGGCTGGTCACCACTTCCTGGCCGACCACGCGCGTGGTCACCGGCGACTCGTCGATCTCCTTCTGGCCGATGCTGGTGGCGTGGACGTAGGTCTCGTGGGTGAGGTCCATGAGGTTGTCGACCATCAGCCGGTAGTCGGCCTCCACGTGGTACAGGCCGCCGCCGTAGGCCCAGTCCGGGCTTTCAGCCCACTCGAAGTGGGGCAGGGCGTCGGGCGTGGCGAGCGCGGGGTCGCCGGGCCATACCCAGACGAAGCCGTAGCGCTCGAGCACCGGGTAACTGCGGATGCGCGGGAAGCCGCCGACGCGCTGCTGCGGCATCGACACGGTGCAGCCGTCGCGGCCCATCACCAGGCCGTGGTAGCCGCACACCAGCTTGCCCTCGCACACGGTGCCGAGCGACAGCGCGGCGCCGCGGTGCGGACAGAAGTCCTCCACCGCCGCGGCCTTGCCTTCTTCGTCGCGGAAGAAGCACATCGCCAGGCCGCAGATGCGCCGCCCCAGCGGCTTGCCCTCGATGTCGTCCGGGGTGCAGGCCACGTACCAGGCGTTCAACGGAAACATGCGGATCCTCTTGGCTTGGGTTGCCGGCGCGGTCGCAATGCGCGGCCGGGGCGCGGCGCGTGCGGGATGCGGTGGTGGCTCGAGTTATTGACTATTCGGTCATATATGGACGGACCAGTCAAGATCGCTGCCGCCCGCGGAGACGCCGGCCGTGGCGCCGGGGGAGATGCACCGCGGCTGCTGTCCGACGGCACGCCCGCGCGTCGCAAGGCGCCTGTCCCTGGCCCGCCGCGGGCCTCGTGTGGCCGCCGGCCGGTCGCGTGATTCGCGGTTGCGCGATGGCAAGTTATTGACAATAACTAATTGCTGTGGCCTGCTCGACGCCAGCGCCGCCTGCCGGGCGGCGACAGGCAAACGGGAGGATCCATGGGCCAGGCGGTGCGCGAACCGGCGGGCAGGACGGCATGGCTGACGCTGGCGCTGTGCTGCGCGGTGTCGGTGTTCGAAGGGTATGACCTGCAGGCGGCGGGCGTGGTTGCGCCGCGCGTGCGCGCGGCGTTCGAGCTGGGGCCGGACCAGCTGGGCTGGTTCTTCAGCGCCGCCACGTTCGGGCTGATGCTCGGCGCGGCGATCGGCGGCCGGCTGTCCGACCGCCTGGGCCGCAAGGCGGTACTGATCGCCTCGGTGGCGGCGTTCGGCGCCATGTCCGTGGCCACCGCCTACAGCTGGAGCGCCGAGAGCCTGCTCGTCACCCGGTTCCTGACCGGGGTCGGCCTGGGCGGCGCGCTCCCCAACCTGCTCGCCCTGGTGACCGAGAACGCGCCGGCGAACCGCCGCCACTTCGTGGTCGGCGCCATGTACGCCGGCCTGCCCACGGGTGGCGCCCTGGCGGCGCTGACCAGCGCGATGGGCGTCGAGCCCGAGAGCTGGAAGAACGTGTTCCTGGTCGGCGGCCTCGCGCCGCTGCTGCTCACCGTGCCGCTGCTGCTGTTCCTGCCGGACTCGCGCGAGCAGCGCCAGCTCGACACGCGCGAACGCGCTGGCGTGGCCCTGGCCCTGTTCGGCGAGGGCCGCGCACTGCGCACCGTGGCGCTGTGGGTGGGCTTCTTCCTCGCCCTGCTGGCGATGTACCTGCTGCTGAACTGGCTGCCGTCGCTGCTCGTGGGCCGCGGGCTGAGCGTGCGCGATGCTTCGTGGGTGCAGATGCTGTTCAACATCGGCGGCGCGGTGGCCAGCGTGGCCACCGGCCAGCTGATGGACGGGCGCTGGCGCACCGCCTGCGTGCCGGTGGCCTTCCTCGCGACCATCGGTGCGCTGCTGGCGATGGCCGCGTCGCCGGCCTCGCCGCTGGCGGCCATGCTCTGCGGCCTGGCCATTGGCGCCACCGTCTCCTCGACCCAGACCATCCTCTACGCCCTGGCCCCCGGGCAGTACCCGACCGCGGTGCGCGGCACCGGCGTGGGCGCCGCGGTGTCGGTGGGGCGGCTGGGTTCGGCGGCCGGCCCGCTGCTGGCGGCGGTGCTGATCGGCGGCGGTTCCAGCGCCAACCAGGTGCTCATGGCGCTGGTGCCGGTGCTGCTGGTGGCCGGCGCGCTGACCTGGTGGCTGACCCTGCGCAGCCGGCCCTCGTCCCAGCACTGACGGCATGGATTGGAGTCGGCCATGCCGGAATGCGATAACAGCTAGAGCGGTTCCCGCGTGGCGGGGATGGTGATGACCACCAACAATGCCGGTCATGCGTTCCCGTCCCGCCCCCCGCCGAACGACGCGATCGCGCACTGACGCGCAGGGGCGCGGCCCGGCCCCGGGAGGCGTGCATGGCTGACCCGCGTCCGGTCCTCGAGGGCCTGTCGTCGATGGCCACGCGCCAGGTGCTCTCGGCGCTGGCGTCCGGGGCCCTGGCGGCCGGGCTGTCCCAGGTGCGGATCACCTCGGTCGGCGGCGTCGATGCCGAGAAGCGCGTCATGGACGGCGAGCCGGTCGACCTGGTGTGGCTGGCGGCGCCGGCGCTCGAGCGCCTGGAAGCGGCCGGGCACCTGGTGCCGGGCAGCCGCCGCGCGCTGATGCGGTCGGAGATCTGGGTGGCGGTGCGCGCGGACGCGCCGCGGCCGCCGGTCGCCGACGAGGCGCAGGTTCGCGAGGCGGTGCTGGCCGCGCGCACCCTGGGCCATTCCACCGGCCCCAGCGGCACCTACCTCACCGGGCTGTTCCAGCGCTGGGGCATCCGGGAGCAGGTACAGCCGCGCCTGGTCCAGGCGCCGCCGGGCGTGCCGGTGGCGGCGCTGATCGCGCGCGGCGAGGTGGAACTGGGCTTCCAGCAGCGCAGCGAGCTGGTCGGCGTGGAGGGCGTGGACGCGATCGGCCCGCTGCCCGACGCGATCCAGCACGCGACGGTGTTCTCCGGCGCGGTGTGCGTGCGCAGCCGCGACCCGAAGGCGGCCGCACGACTGCTCGACTTCATGGCCTCGGACGCGGCGTCCGGGATCCTGCTCGCCCACGGCATGGCGCCGGCGTGAGCGCAACGTCCGCCCCCGCCGGCGGCGCAAGACCAGGTAGGACCAGATGATCATCGACATCCACGGCCACTACACCACCGCGCCCAGGGCGCTCGAGGAGTGGCGCAACCGCCAGATCGCGGCGATCGGCGACCCGTCGGCCATGCCCAGGGCCTCGGAGCTGAGGATTTCCGACGACGAGATCCGCGAGTCGATCGAGCACAACCAGCTGCGCCTGATGCGCGAGCGCGGCTCCGACCTGACCGTGTTCTCGCCGCGCGCCAGCTTCATGGCCCACCACATCGGCGACTTCCAGGTCTCCTCGGCCTGGGCGGCGATCTGCAACGAGATGTGCCACCGGGTCAGCCAGCTGTTCCCCGACCACTTCATCCCCGCCGCGATGCTGCCGCAGAGCCCGGGCGTGGACCCGGCCACCTGCATCCCCGAGCTGGTCAAGTGCGTGGAGCAGTACGGCGCGGTCGCGGTCAACCTCAATCCCGACCCGTCCGGCGGCCACTGGACCAGCCCGCCGCTGACCGACCGCAGCTGGTATCCGATCTACGAAAAGCTGGTCGAGTACGACATCCCGGCGATGGTCCACGTCAGCACCAGCTGCAACGCCTGCTTCCACACCACCGGCGCGCACTACATCAACGCCGACACCACCGCGGTCATGCAGCTGATCCAGGGCGACCTGTTCCGCGACTTCCCGACCCTGAGGCTGGTCATCCCGCACGGCGGCGGCGCCGCGCCCTACCACTGGGGCCGTTACCGCGGCCTGGCCCAGGAGCTGAAGAAGCCGCTGCTGCGCGACCACCTGCTCAACAACGTCTACTTCGACACCTGCGTCTACCACCAGCCGGGCATCGACCTGCTGGCCACGGTCATCCCGGTGGACAACATCCTGTTCGCCAGCGAGATGATCGGCGCGGTCCGCGGCATCGACCCGGAGACGGGGCACTACTACGACGACACCAGGCGCTACATCGAGGCCAACACCCGGCTCAGCGCCGGGGACAGGCAGAAGATCTACGAGGGCAACGCGCGCCGGGTGTATCCGCGGCTCGACGCGGCGCTGAAGCGGAAGGGCAAGTGACCATGTACGAACTGGGCGTGGTGTACCGCAACATCCAGCGCGCCGACCGCGAGGTCGCCGACGCGCTGGCCCCGCTGGGCTCGGCCACCGTGCACGAGGCGATGGGCCGGGTCGGCCTGCTCAGGCCCTACATGCGGCCGATCTACCCGGGTGCGCAGGTGTCGGGCACCGCGGTGACCGTGCTCCTGCACCCGGGCGACAACTGGATGATGCACGTGGTCGCCGAGCAGATCCGGCCGGGCGACATCGTGGTGGCCGCGGTCACCGCCGAATGCAGCGACGGCTACTTCGGCGACCTGCTGGCCACCAGCTTCCAGGCCCGCGGCGCGCGCGCGCTGGTGATCGACGCCGGCGTGCGCGACGTGAAGACGCTGCAGGAGATGCAGTTCCCGGTGTGGAGCAAGGCGATCAGCGCCAAGGGCACGATCAAGGCGACGCTCGGCTCGGTGAACATCCCGGTGGTCTGCGCCGGCATGTGGGTGACCCCGGGCGACGTGATCGTGGCCGACGACGACGGCGTGGTCTGCGTGCCGCGCGAGCGCGCCGCGGCCACCCTGGAGGCGGCGCGCAAGCGCGAGGCCAACGAGGGCGCCAAGCGCGAGCGCCTGGCCGCGGGCGAGCTGGGCCTGGACATGTACGCGATGCGCGAACCGCTGGCGCGCGCCGGGCTGCGGTACATCGACTGACCATGCGACGGGTCGCGCTCATCGGCTACGGCGAGGTCGGGAAGATCCTGGCCGAGGACCTGCGCGCCGCGGGCGTGCAGGTGCGCGCCTGGGACCTGGCGCTCGCCACCGTTGGCGAACCGCTTGGCGATGCGATGCGCGCGCACGCCGACGCGCACGGGGTGGTGCCGGGCCGCGATGCCGCCGACGCCGTCGCCGGCGCCGGGCTGGTGGTCAGCGCGGTCACCGCCAGCCGGACGCTGGATGCGGCCCGCGCCTGCCTCGCAGGCATGCAGGCGGGCGCGTTCTTCCTCGACCTCAACAGCGCCTCGCCCGGGACCAAGCGTGAGGCCGCGGCCGCCGTCGACGGCGCCGGCGCCCGCTACGTGGAAGGCGCGGTGATGACCTCGGTGCCGCCGCACCGGATCAAGGTGCCATTGCTGCTGGGTGGCCCGCATGCGCGCGCGCTGGAGGCGCCGCTGCAGGCGCTGGGCTTCGCCGCGCGCTTCCACGACGAACGCCTGGGCGTGGCCAGCGCGACCAAGATGTGCCGCAGCGTGGTGATCAAGGGGCTCGAGGCGCTGGTCGTCGAGAGCCTCGCTGCCGCCCGCGAATACGGCGTCGAGGACGCGGTCCTGGCCTCGCTGGAGGAGACCTTCCCCGGCATCGACTGGCAGGCCCAGGCCAGCTACTTCTTCCAGCGCGTGATCGAGCACGGCCGCCGGCGCAGCGAGGAGATGCGCGAGGTCGCCCGCACCGTGGCCGAGGCCGGGCTGGAACCCTGGACCGCCGAGGCCGCTGCCCGGCGCCAGGCGCGAATGGCGGAGCTCGCCGACGCGGGCGCGTTCGGCGAGCGCGGCCAGCCCGGTTTCGCCCGAAGTCCCGACTGGCGCACCGAGGCCGACCGCCTGCGCGCCGCCTGCACCTCCCGAGGAACCCGATGACGTTCGAGAAGACCCCCGGCTGGCTGGACTGGCATCCCGATCCCAGCAAGCCCGCCTTCCAGCTCCCGTCCGGCGCGGTCGACGCGCACTGCCACGTGTTCGGCCCCGGGGACATCTTCCCCTACGCGCCCGAGCGCAAGTACACGCCGTGCGATGCGAGCGCGCAGCAGCTGTTCGCGCTGCGCGACCACCTCGGCTTCGAGCGCAACGTGATCGTGCAGGCCACCTGCCACGGCGCCGACAACCGCGCGATGGTGGATGCGCTGCGCCGCTCCGGCGGACGCGCGCGCGGCGTGGCGACGGTGCGCGCGAGCGTGACCGACGCCAAGCTGCACGAGATGCACGAGGCCGGCGTGCGCGGCGTGCGCTTCAACTTCGTCAAGCGCCTGGTCGACTCCGCGCCCAAGGACGAGCTGGCCTCGATCGCCGAGCGCGTGGCCAGGCTGGGCTGGCACGTGGTGATCTACTTCGAGGCCGCGGACCTGGCCGAGCACGAGGCCTTCTTCGCCTCGCTTCCCACCACCGTGGTGGTCGACCACATGGGCCGCCCGGACGTGGGCAGGGACGCGTTCGGGCCGGAGTTCGACCGCTTCATCCGCTTCATGGCCGACAATCCCCGGGTCTGGTGCAAGGTCACCTGCCCCGAGCGCCTGAGCATCAGCGGCCCGCCGGCGCTCGACGGCGAGCGCAACGCCTACCGCGACGTGGTGCCGTTCGCGCGCCGCGTGGTCGAGGCCTTCCCCGACCGCGTGCTGTGGGGCACCGACTGGCCGCACCCCAACCTCACCAGCCACATGCCCGACGACGGCCTGCTGGTCGATTTCATCCCCCACATCGCGCCCACCGCCGAGCTGCAGCGCAAGCTGCTGGTGGACAACCCGATGCGCCTGTACTGGAGCTGATCCATGCCGCTGGACAAACCCTACCTGGACATTCCCGGCACCACCATCTTCGACGCCGACCAGTCCCGCAAGGGCTACTGGCTCAACCAGTTCTGCATGTCGCTGATGAAGGCGGAGAACCGCGCCCGGTTCAAGGCCGACGAACGCGCCTACCTCGACGAGTGGCCGATGAGCGAGGAGCAGAAGCAGGCGGTGCTCGACCGCGACCTCAACCGCTGCATCGCGCTGGGCGGGAACATCTACTTCCTGGCCAAGATCGGCGCCACCGACGGCAAGTCGTTCCAGCAGATGGCCGGCAGCATGACCGGCATGACCGAAGAGGAGTACCGCGACATGATGATCAAGGGCGGGCGCTCGCCCGAGGGCAACCGCTACCTCGGCGAGGACGGCGACGCGCAGCCGCACCGCCAGCCGCAGGGCGCCGCCGGCGGAGAGGTGCGCTGATGGCCCGCATCACCGCATCGGTCTACACCTCGCACGTGCCGGCGATCGGCGCGGCCCTGGACCTGGGCAAGAGCGGCGAGGACTACTGGAAGCCCGTGTTCGCCGGCTACGACTTCTCCAGGCAGTGGCTGCAAGAGAACAGGCCGGACGTGGTGTTCCTGGTCTACAACGACCACGCCACCGCCTTCAGCCTCGACCTGATCCCGACCTTCGCGATCGGCACCGGTGCGCAGTACGCGCCGGCCGACGAGGGCTGGGGCCCGCGCCCGGTGCCGGTGGTCGAGGGCCATCCGGAACTCGCCTCGCACATCGCCCAGAGCGTGATCCAGGACGACTTCGACCTGACCATCGTCAATCGCCTGGACGTCGACCACGGCCTGACCGTGCCGCTCTCGCTGATGTGCGGGCAGCCGGAGCAGTGGCCGTTCAAGGTGATCCCGTTCGCGGTCAACGTGGTCCAGTACCCGGTGCCCTCGGGCCGCCGCTGCTTCGCCCTGGGCCAGTCCATCCGCCGCGCGGTGGAGAGCTTCGACCAGGACCTCAACGTGCAGGTCTGGGGCACGGGCGGCATGAGCCACCAGCTGCAGGGCCCGCGCGCGGGCCTGATCAACCGCGAGTGGGACAACGCCTGGCTCGACAGGCTGATCGACGACCCGGCCGCCGCGGCGCAGATCCCGCACATCGAGTACGTGCGCGAGGCCGGTTCGGAAGGCATCGAACTGGTGATGTGGCTGATCGCGCGCGGCGCGATGGCCGACGTCGCCGGCGGCCCGAAGCCGCGGGTCGCGCACCGCTTCTACCACGTGCCGGCCTCCAACACGGCCGTGGGCCACCTGATCCTGGAGAACGAACGATGAGCAGCATCAAGGTCGCCCTCGCGGGCGCGGGGGCATTCGGCATCAAGCACCTCGACGCGATCGCCAACATCGACGGCGTGGAGGTCGTGTCGCTGGTCAGCCGCGACCTGGAGAAGACCCGCGCGGTCGCCGCGAAGTACGGCATCGGGCACGCCACGACCGAGCTCGGCGAGGCGCTCGCGCGCCCCGACGTCGACGCGGTGATCCTGTGCACGCCCACCCAGATGCACGCCGCCCAGGCCAAGGCGTGCCTCGAGGCGGGCAAGCACGTGCAGGTCGAGATCCCGCTGTGCGACGCGCTCAGGGACGGCGAGGAGGTGGTGGCGCTGCAGGAGAAGACCGGGCTGGTGGCGATGTGCGGCCACACCCGCCGCTTCAACCCGAGCCACCAGTACGTGCGCCGCCGCATCCTCGCCGGCGAGTACCACATCCAGCAGATGGACGTGCAGACGTACTTCTTCCGCCGTAGCAACCTCAATGCGCTGGGCGAGCCGCGCAGCTGGACCGACCACCTGCTGTGGCACCACGCCGCCCACACCGTGGACCTGTTCGCCTACCAGACCGGCGGCGAGATCGTGCAGGCCAACGCGATCCAGGGCCCGATCCATCCCGAGCTCGGCATCGCGATGGACATGTCGATCCAGCTCAAGAGCAGCACCGGCGCGATCTGCACCCTGTCGCTGAGCTTCAACAACGACGGTCCGCTGGGCACCTTCTTCCGCTACATCGGCGACACCGCCACCTACATCGCCCGCTACGACGACCTGGTGCAGAGCACGGCCAAGGCCGGTGAGCAGCCGGTGGACGTGAGCCGGGTGGACGTGAGCGTCAACGGCATCGAGCTGCAGGACCGCGAGTTCTTCGCCGCGATCCGCGAGGGCCGCGAGCCGAACGCGAGCGTGGCCCAGGTGCTGCCCTGCTACCGGGTGCTGGACCAGCTGGAGAAGCAGCTCGCCGCTGCGCCCTGACGGCGGCGCGGGAATTCCGTCCCCGGCACGCGAACCTCACCGTCGGGCCTATCCCTCCTCGGCCCGGTGTGTCGCCGGTGACGGACGGCGACCGGTCGGGGCGGCTTGATTGCACTGGGTCAAGTCGCCCCGGCCGGCCACGTCGTTCCCGTCGGCCCGCGCCAGCCGTCGCGGGACACGCGCCTCGCGGCGCGCCTGCGCAATCAGCGCGCGTCGCCTTCCCCGGTCCCCGCCGCGCCCGGCCAGTACGCGGCGTCGGGCGTGGGCCGGCGGCCGAAGATCGCGGTGCCCACGCGCACCGTGGTCGAGCCCTCGGCGATCGCCAGCTCCAGGTCGCCGGACATGCCCATCGACAGCTCGGCCATCGCGATCCCGTCCGGCGCCTCCTGGCGCAGCCGGTCGCGCAGCTCGCGCAGGCGCACGAAGCACGGCCGCACGCGCGCCTCGTCGTCGGAGAACAGCGCCAGCGTCATCAGCCCGCGCACGCGCAGCGAGGCGAACGCGGGCAGCTGGCGGACGAACGCCGGCACCTCTTCCGGCGGCAGGCCGAACTTGCTCGCCTCGCCCGAGGTGTTGACCTGGACCAGCACGTCGATCGCGCGCCCCTGCTTCTGCAGCTGCGCGTCCAGCGCCTGCGCCACGCGCAGGCTGTCGAGCGCCTGGAACTCGCTGGCGAAGCGCGCCGCGTACTTGGCCTTGTTGGTCTGCAGGTGGCCGATCAGCACCCAGCGCAGGCCGTCGAGGTCGGACATCGCCTCCCACTTCGCCATCGCTTCCTGGACCTTGTTCTCGCCCAGTTCGCGCACGCCCAGTTCGTAGGCCCGGCGCAGGACCGCCTCGTCGACGGTCTTGCTGACCGGCAGCAGCCGCACCGTGGACGGGTCGCGGCCGGCGGCGCGGCAGGCCGCGTCGATGCGCGCGCGGACCGCGTCGAAGCCGGCCCTGAGGGTGGCGGTATCGGCGGCCATGGCGGCCTCAGGCCCCCGCCAGCCAGTCGCGCGGCACCAGGTAGTCGTGCAGGCGCGCCTCGGCGCTGCCCGGTTCCGGCGCGTAGCCGTACTCCCAGCGCGCCAGCGGCGGCATGCTCATCAGGATCGACTCGGCGCGCCCGCCGCTCTGCAGGCCGAAGTGGGTGCCGCGGTCGTAGACCAGGTTGAATTCGACGTAGCGCCCGCGCCGGTAGAGCTGGAACCGGCGCTCGCGCTCGCCGTAAGGCGTGTCCTTGCGGCGCTCGACGATCGGCAGGTAGGCGTCGAGGAAGCCGTCGCCGACCGCCCGCAGGTAGGCGAAATCCTGCTCCAGGTCGGTGTGCAGGTCGTCGAAGAACAGGCCGCCGACGCCGCGGGTCTCGTTGCGGTGCCTGAGGTAGAAGTACTCGTCGCACCAGCGCTTGTGCGCCAGGTAACGCTCCTGCCCGCCGAACGGCTCGCACAGCGCGCGCGCGGTGCGGTGCCAGTGCAGCACGTCCTCGTCGAAGGGATAGAACGGGGTCAGGTCGAAGCCGCCGCCGAACCACCAGGCCACGGTTTCGCCGTCGCGCAGGGCGCGGAAGTGGCGCACGTTGGCGTGGGTGGTGGGCAGGTAGGGATTGCGCGGGTGGAACACCAGCGACACGCCCACCGCCTGCCAGGACGCGCCGGCCAGCTCCGGGCGCGCGGCCGTGGCCGACGGCGGCAGCCGGTCGCCGGACACGTCGGAGAAGCCGATCCCGGCCTGCTCGAACACCGCGCCCTCGCGCAGTACCCGGGTGCGGCCGCCGCCGCGCAGGTGGCTGCCGGTGTCGCCCGGATCGCGCTGCCAGGCGTCCTCGGCGAAGCGGGCGCCGCCGTCGGCGGCCTCGATCGCGGCGCAGATGCGGTCCTGCAGGCCGGTGAGGTAGTCGCGGATGTCGTCGAATCGGTCCATGCCGACATTCTAGGCGTCGCGCGTGCAGCTGGCATTGCGTCCGGTCAGGCGCGCCCGCCGACCGCCCGCGCTCCTCCGCCCTGGACCCGGAGCCAAGCCGCGCCGTGGACGGCGGGCCTTCTCCGCAAATGTCCCCCGGAATCCGCCTCGGGCGGATTCCTCCTCCTTGAGTTCGCTGCGAAGGCCCGCCGCGGACAAGCCAGCCGGGCCGGACGGAATCACCCCGAACTCTTCGGGCAGGACCGGCTCCGTCCCGAACACGGGCCTGCCTCCGGAACGTCAGCCCGGCTCCCCGGAAACCGGCCGGACACCTACTTGAGGGTGCGCTCGAACAGCTCCAGGATCCGCCGGTACTGGTCGTACCAGGAATCGGACTGCTGGTACGCGTGGCGCTCGAGCGGGTAGCTGGCCATCTCCCACTTGTCCTTGCGCAGTTCGATCAGGCGCTGCGCCAGCACCACCGAATCGCGGTAGAACACGTTGTCGTCCATCATGCCGTGGGCGATCAACAGGTGGTCCTGCAGCCCTTCGGCGTATTCGATCGGCGAGGACCTGCGGTAGGCCTCGGGGTCGATGTCAGGCGTGTTGAGGATGTTCGCCGTGTAGCTGTGGTTGTACTGCGACCAGTCGGTGACCGGACGCAGCGCGGCGCCGGCCTTGAACGTGCCGGGCTTGCGGAACAGCGCCATGAAGGTCATGAAGCCGCCGTAGCTGCCGCCGTAGATGCCCACGCGCTCGCGGTCGGCCTGGCGGTGCTCGACCAGCCAGTCGATGCCGTCGAGGTAGTCCTCGAGCTCGGGATGGCCCATCTGCCGGTAGATCGCCGTGCGCCAGTCGCGGCCGTAGCCTTCCGAGGCGCGGTAGTCGAGGTCGAGCACGAGGTAGCCGCGCTGCACCAGCAGGTTGTGGAACATCTGCTCGCGGAAGTAGTTCGGGTAGCGCTCGCTCACGTTCTGCAGGTAGCCCGCGCCGTGCACGAACAGCACCACCGGGTAGCGGCGCCCGGGCTCGAGCGTCCTGGGCCCGTAGAACTTGCCCCAGATGGTCCCGGCGCCATGTTTCGACGGCACCTGCACGTATTCGGGTTGCAGCCAGTCGAACGCGCGGTATTCCGCGGTGCGGGTGTCGGTGAGGGTGCGCAGGTTGCCGCCGTCGGCGTCCATCACCGCCAGCTGCGGCGGCACGTAGCTCGAGGAGTGGCGCAGCGCGATGCGTGCGCCGTCGGGCGAGGCGACGAAGCCTTCCACGCCGCCGAGGCGGGTGAGCTCGCGCACCTCGCCGCCGCCGGCCGGCACCGCGCACAGTTCATAGGTGCCGGGACGGGCGCGGTTGCAGGTGAACAGGAAGCGGTCGCCGGCCGGCGCCAGCACCGGCTGCGAGACCTCCCAGCGGCCCGTGGTCAGCGCGCGGGCGCGGCCGCCGCGCACGGCGTCGACCGTGTACAGGTGGGCGTGGCCGCTCTCCTCGGACACGAACCACAGCGTGCGCTGGTCGGGCATCCAGCCGAACTCGTTGAACGCCCAGTTGATCCAGGCCTCGTCGTGCAGGCGGTGGCGCGACTGCAGGGCCGGGGACGCCGGTTCGAGCACCGCCAGCCAGCGGTCCTTGTTGTCGACCGAGTGCAGCATCAGCGCCAGCCGCTGCGAATCGGCGCTCCACAGCAGGCCGTCGGCGCCGGTTTCGATCCGCACCGCGCGCGGCCCCTTGACCGGCTCGGCACCGGCGTCGCGGCGCAGCGCGGCCAGCGGGTCGTCGCCGATCCCGGGCAACTGCGCGACCGACACCTCGCGCGGCGTGCCCGACCGCAGGTCGACGATCCAGAACGACTGCGCCCGCGGCAGGTTGCGGCCCACGCGGGTGCGCACCTCCTCGGTGTCCTCGTAGCCCGACTCGGTCAGGTACACCGGCATCCGGCCCGGCTGGCCGCGCTCGTCCTGCTTGCGCTCGGTCACCGCGAACAGCCAGCGGCCGTCGGGCGACAGCGCGGTGGCGACGATCTCGACGTCCTTGCCCAGGTACACCGGCGCCGGCGGGCGGCTCGGATCGGCGCGGCGCCATTCGGCCTCCTGCGCGCGCAGCGCCTCGCGCTTCTCGCGCTCGCGCCGCAGCGTCGCCACCAGCCGCAGCTGGTCCTCGCGCATGCGGTCGGCCTTCGGCGGCCTGCCCGGATCGTCCTCGGCCTTCGGCGCGGCGGCGTGGACCACGACCCCGTCGCCGGCGTTCCAGCGGAACCAGTCGTGGCCGCTGCGCCAGACCAGGCTGCCGTCGCTGCCCCAGCGCGGATCGGCCTCCTGGGCCTCGGAGCGGGTCAGCTGGAGCAGGGCGCCGCTGCGCAGGTCGCGCACGAACACGTCGCCGCTGCGCACGAAGGCCATGCGCACCCGCTGCGGGTCGAGCACCGGGTCGGCGCCGTCGATCGCGCCGCGCGCGGCGCCGTCGAGCAGGCGCGCCTGGCCGCCATCCACGGGCTGCGCGTACAGGTCCTGGATCCGGGTGTCGCCGCGGCGCAGCGGGTAGTACACCTCGCGGCCATCCCAGGACCACCATGCCTGCTCGACCGGCGGCCCGATCCAGGACGGATCGGCCATGATCCGGTCCAGGGTCAGCGGTTGCGAGGGCTGGGCCTGGAGCAGGCCGGCGAACAGCAGGCAGCACAGCGGAAGGAATCGGCGCATGTCGGACGGAGTCGGCGGAAAAAACCGGCACAGCCTAGCCGGTTTCAGCCGCGCCCGGGCACCCGCCGGGGGTCGCGGCGGCGGTGCCGCCGCCGCAGCTGAACCGCGATGCGTTCCACGGCGGGCCGGTTTCCCGCACAATTCCGCGAACTGCGACACTGCGCGGACATGCACGCCTACGTTTACAAGAGCCGGCGCCGGGCCGACACCTACGTCTACCTCGACGCGCGCGACGCATTCGACCGCCTGCCCGAGCCGCTGCGCGCGCGCCTGGGCCCGCTGCAGTTCGTACTCGACGTGGCCCTGACCCCCGGCCGCAGGCTGGCGCGCGAGAACCCCGACGAGGTCCGCGCGAACCTGGCTGCCCGCGGCTACCACCTGCAGTTCCCGCCCGCACTGGACGCCGATCCGATGAGCGAGGACTGGGGCACCGATGCCTGAGGCCCGCCCGGACCGCAGGCCTGCGCTTGCCGCCGCGGCGATCGCGGCCCTCCTCACCCTCGCCACCGGCGTCGGCGGCGTGGCCGCTGCCGTGGCCGGCGCGCTCGCCCAGCCGGCGCTGGCGCTGGCGATCCGCGCCCGCAGCGGCCTGCCGCGCCTCGACCGCGCTTCGGCGCTGCGCGACCTGCGCGCGCTGCTGGCGTTGTGGGCCGGCGCGCTGGCGGCCGCGGCCCTGCTCGCGGCCTGGCCGCTGGCCGCGCTGCTGCGCGGCGGCGGGCTGGGCGCTGCGCTCGGCCTGAGCGCGGCCGCGGGCGTGTGCGTGGTGGCGCTGTGGCGCAGCTGGCCGCTGTGGCGCTCGAGCGCGCGCGAAGGCGGGACGCTGGCCGCGCACTGGCAGGCGCTCGACACCCGCGACGCATCCGGCTGGCACGGCCTGGCCGCCGCCGCCTGCGTGGCCGCGATCCTGGGCTCGATCCTGCTGCTGGCCTGGCCCGGGCTGCTGGGGCCGCAGGCGCGCTGGGCCGTGGCCGCCGCGGCGCTCGTCGCCTGGCCGCTGCTGCACCTGCTGCTGCAGCGCCTGCCCGACCCGCCGCTGCTGGCCAGGCCCATCCCGGTGGTCGACATGGAGGGCGAGCCCTCCAGCCTCGCGCCCGCGCTCCCCGAGGGCGACCTCGACCGCGCGCTGTACGCGGCCGCGCGCGCCGGTCGCGTCGACCAGGCGCTGGCCCTGCTCGAAGCCGGCGCCGACGCCCATGCGCTGCCGCTGGAGGACGACCGCGACCAGCGCCCGCTCGCGGTCCTCGCCGCGGTGCTGCCCGACCTGCGCCTGCTGCGCGCGCTCATCGCCGCGGGCGTGGACGTCAATGCCGCGCACGGCGGCCTCAACCCGCTGCTGGCGGCCACCCGCGACAGCTGGCACGGCCGCCCCGAGGCGGTGATGACCCTGCTCGCCAACGGGGCCGACCCGCGCGCCGCCGACCGCGATGGCAATACCCCGCTGCACCACGCCGCGCGCAGTTCCGACCCGGGCGTGGCCGCGCTGCTGCTCGACGCGTCCGCGGCGCTCGACACCCGCAACGCAGACGGCCTCACCCCGCTGGGCGTGGCCTGCGCGGCGGGCAACTGGCGCCTGGCCCGGTTCCTGCTCGAACGCGGCGCGAAGCCCGGCGCCGAGACCGGCACCCCGGCCCTGGTGGCGGCGGCCGGCGGCGACGAGGACGATCCCGCGGGCGTGCAGCTGCTGCTCCGGCACAAGGCCAGGGTCGATGCGCGCGACCGCGACGGCCGCACCGCGCTGCACGTGGCCGCGTTCCAGGGCCACGCCGCGATCATCTCCGCGCTGCTCGACGCCGGCGGCGACGTGCACGCGCGCGACGCGGGCCAGGCCACGCCGCTGCTCGAGGCCGCGCGCGGCGGGAGCCTGGCCGCGTTCGAGGCCCTGCTCGCGGCCGGCGCCGATCCCGAGGCGGTGGATGCGCACGGCCGCCATGCCCTGCTGCTGGCGTGCGCGGCGGAGGTGCCCTCCTCGGCGCTGGTCGCGCGCCTGCTCGAACTCGGACTCGATCCCGCGCGCCGCGACCGCGACGGCCGCAGCGCGGTCGAGGTCGCCGCCGGCGCCGGCCGCTGGCGCCTGGTCGCCCTGCTCGACCCGGCCTACGCGCTGCCGGCCAGCGTCCAGGCCGATGCCGGCGAGGCGCCGCCGGCCGACCGTGCGCCGCTGGTGCTGCTGCGCGAAGGCCTCGACGCCGGACGCTACGAGGACCTCGAACGGGTCGCCGCGCTCGTCCCGCCGGCCGACCTCGGCGCGCTGCTCGCCACCGACGGCGAGCTGCCCACCCCGGCGCGCATCGACTGGCTGGTGGCGCAGGGCGCCGACCTCGAGGCCCGGGACGGGGACGGCGACACCGCGCTGTTCCGCCTGCTCGCGCGCGGCCCGGCGGCGGCGCCGGCCATCCAGGCGCTGCTGCGCCACGGCGCCTCGCCCGCCGGGCGCGGCGGCCTGGCCCGGTTCCTGGCCGCCTGCGTCGATGGCGACCAGGCCGGTCGCGCGCTGGAGCAGTGCGCGCTGGACCTGCTCGACGCCGGCGCGGATCCGTTCGGGCCCTCGGACGCGGGCGATCCCGCGCTGTCGCTGGCCGTGCACCTGGGCTGGGACCGCCTGATCGACCGCCTGCTCGAGATCGGCGTCGATGCCGACGCCCGCGACGCGCGCGGCATGACCGCGCTGCACCTGGCCGCGGCGCTGGCGCGCGAGGGCGTGCTCAAGACCCTGGTCCGCCACGGCGCGGCGATCGACCTGCGCGCCCAGGATGGCCAGACCCCGCTCGGCGTCGCCCTGGCCAGCGGCCGCCGCGACCTCGCCGACTGGCTCGACTGGCGCGGCTGGCCGCTGCCGCGGCGCATGCTGCAGCCGGCCGACCTGCCGGCCGCGGCGATGGCCGGCGACGTGGACGCGGTGCGCCGCCTGCTCGACCTCGGCCTGCCGCTGGAAGCGGTCGACGCCCAGGGCTGCACGGCCCTGCTGCGCGCCTGCGGCGGCGGGCATCGCGCGGTGGTCGACCTGCTGCTGGCGCGCGGCGCGCATCCGCAGCACGTGGCCCACACCGGCGCCACGCCGCTGTCGGCGGCGGTGAGCATGCGCCACGTCGAGATCGTCGACCGCCTGCTCGCCGCCGGTGCCCAGCTCGAACAGCGCCTGCCCGGCGAGGTCACGGTGCTGATGCTGGCGGCGGCGCTCGGCCTGCCCGAGATGTGCGCGCGGCTGATGACCGCCGGCGCCAACGTGCACGCCACCGATGCCCAGGGCCTGACCCCGCTGCACTGTGCCGCGCTGTACGGCTTTACCGCGCGCGACCGCACCCGCCTGGTGGCGCTGTTCGACACCCTGCTGCTGGCCGGCGCCGAGGTCGATGCGGTCGCCGCCGGCGGGGTGACGCCGCTGCTGCTGCTGCTCGGCGCGCGCGCCGAGCCGGGCTCGGCCTGCGACGAGGACGTGCTGATGGAAGTGGTCGGGCAGCTGCTCGACGAAGGCGCGAGCCTGGACGCACGCGACCCGCGCGGCTTCGGCCCGCTGCACCTGGCCGCGCTGCACGGCCTGCTGCAACTGACCCGGCGCCTGCTGCGCGCCGGCGCCGACCCCGAGGCGCGCGACGCGCTCAACCGCACGCCGCGCGAGATCGCGGTGATGCGCGGCTTCGTCGACGTCGCCCACGAATACGTCCCGGCCCCGAGCGGCGTGTCGATGGCCCGGTTCCTGCGCGACCGCGGCTGAAGCAGGACATCACTTCGCGATGTCCCTCCATCTTGCAAAGCACCACTAGCCCGGCATCGTCGATTCTTGCCCTGCGCGCTGCCGACGAATCGCGCTCAACCCCTGGCGATCACATGGTGCCCACGCTTTCATGGTTGACTTTGCACTGTTTCAAACGCCACTAGCCCAATTTGGTCCCGATGTGGCGTCGATCTCGGCCGATGGGCCGGCTGTTGACGACCAACAGTCTTGCCAGAATCTCAAGGCAAGAAGGCCGCCGGGCTGCAGTGCGACCACTCCACCGCCATCACCTGGCATCAACGTTCCCGGCCAAGCTGCTTGGCAGGCCAACGGATGCGGTACGGGTGGATTAGCGAACGTCTTCTTGGACGTGGCCCTCCGCCTGGCGGCCAGCAATACGTATTCCCGTAATCTGGACGCTCCTCATCCTGGAGTCAGCTTTCTTGGTGCACGCAACTCGCACGATATGTGCTATGCGGTGGCTACGCCTAAAGGCACATGTGACGATCAGTTCTTCACGGCCATGGGAGGCGCATGTGCAGGACACGGGACTGCATGTATGGACTGGGCCCACGCTTACCGTGGGGGTGTGGGCGTCTCCAATGCAGCCCAGAATGCGTACAACAATTCTTCGTCAAAGCGGACTTGCGCACTTTGGGCGATGGATATGCGCGACAACATGTGTCCGCAATGAGGAGGATGCCGACATGATCAGAATCAAGACGCTCGTCGTCGTTCTTCTTGTCGTCTGTATTGCAGCGTGCGGCGGGGAGAAGGTTGGTGCTGTCTCTCCTGCTACTCGCGGAGGCGACGGCCAGCCCGTGCAAGCAACGGCCCCCGCGGAGTCCAATGACCGTACTGCGTCGATGGACGGCGGACACGCGGGGCAAACCGAGTCAATCACTATTCCGAGAGAATATGTGCTCGGAAGATCGACTGTTGTCCTGGAAGGCGAAAGCTGGCGGGAACTGCTGGACAAGTTGCCGGTTTCCCAGCGGGAGATGCTGCAAGACAGGAATGCAGCCTATTTCGGTTCGCTGGAGTTTTCCGACGCGGAAGAGTGGAAGACGATGGCGCGACAAGGCTTTCCGCTGCCGGAAGACTGGATCGATGCCAGCACAATGAGCAGCGACGAGCTCAAGCGCATGGCCGAGCGAGGCAGTACGAAGGCACGGATGCTGTATGCGGATCGCATGATCGACGAGGCAATTGGGCACCTGCCGGTGCGGTAGCGCGATCCCGGGGCCTACGACCACGGCCCTGGTGGTGCCGCCGCAATCCAGGCCTACATCGAGGTCGGGCGGCTGGTCGATTCCACCTCCAGTCCGTTCGCATCCTATGTCGGTGGCCGTCTTCGGTATTCGCTGGATGTACCGGCTTCTCGCGAGGCGATCGCAGGGGCAATGTTTGCAGCGTCCCAACGAGGGGATGCGCGGGCGGCGGCGATGCTCGAGAGGTTCGTGGCGGACAATCCGGGCATGGATGTCGGCAGCATCGTGGCTGCCTATCAGGCGCTGAAGGCCAAAGGCGATTGAAGTTCGCCCGCCTTTCCTCTTCTGGCAGCCCATGGGGCCCTCCGGATCCAATTGCCGGCTCGTTCCTGTTGGCGAGCGATCTCCGTGATCTGCGAGCGGATATTTCGCGGGAAGCATTCGTCCGGCAGCCCCCCGGGATGAGCGCGGATGGCCCCCCGGGCCGGAGGCCCCGGGCGACCCGGACGCGGCTATGATCGGTCCGGGTGGCGGCGGGGAGGATGCGCGATGCAGGGGAAGGCAAGGTCCGCCTGGTGGCGGGGACTGGCATGCGCGCTGGCGCTGCTGGTGGCGTGGGCGCCGGCTGCGCAGGCGCAACGCGGGAAGGACGCGCCGGACGATTCGGGCGTCGAGGCGAGCATGCTGGTGACCGGCAAGGTCACGATCCGGGCCGATGGCACGGTCGGGGAATGGAGCATCGACCAGCGCGAGGCGTTGCCCGCGGCGGTGGTCAACGTCATCGACGCCGCGGCGCCGGGATGGCGCTTCGAGCCGATCCTCCTCGACGGCAAGCCCGTCGCCGCAAGGGCGACGATGAGCCTGCGCCTGGTCGCCGAGCCCGAGGGCGACCGCCGGTTCCGGGTGGTGATCCGCCACGCCTACTTCGGGCGCGACGCGCTGGCCGCCGTCGGCCGGCTGCGCGAGCGCACGTCCCGGGCGGAAGAGGACGAAGGCAGCGAATGGCTGCTCCCGTTGCGACTCACCCCGCCGCCCTATCCGGAGGCGGCGGCGCGCAGCGGCGTGCAGGGCACGGTCTATCTGGTGCTGCTCGTCGACCGCAAGGGAAGCGTGCGCGACTCCATCGCCGAGCAGGTGAACCTGCGCGTCTGGAGCAGCATGCGCGAGCTCGAGCGCCTGCGGAAGATGCTGGGCCTGGCGGCGGTGGAGGCCAGCCGCCGGTGGCGCTTTCAGCCGCCCACGCGTGGCGAGCACGCGGACGCGGAACAGTGGACGGTGCGGGTGCCCGTCGAGTTCCGGCTGATGGGCGACCAGGGCCCGGAGTACGGCAAGTGGCAGGTCTATGTCCCGGGGCCGCGCACGCGCGCGCCGTGGATCATCGAGGGCATGGACGACATCGACCTCGTGCCCGACACGCTGGTCGCCGGTGGCGTCTACCAGGCAGGCATGGCCCGCAGGATGCTCGGCCAGCTGCAGGGCAACTGAAGGGCGTTCATGGGCGCCCGGCGGCGGCCAGCGCCTCCAGCCGGCGCGCGCCGCGGTCGGCGATCGCCTGCAGCGCGTGTTCGTGGTCCAGCGAGTAGAAGTCGGGCGCGGGGTGCTCGCTGTCGAGCACGCCGTGGAATGCGTCGCCGAACTGGATCGGCACCGCCAGTTCCGACAGGTTCGCCTGGTCGTCGGGCACGTAGCGCGGGTCGAAGCGCGCGTCGCCGGTGCGCTGCGGCAGGCGCAGCCGGGCGCAGCGGCCGACGATGCCCTGGCCGACGGCCAGCGTGAGCCGCGACTCGAGCACCCGGCTGGCGGCGCGCTTGGGTCCCCAGGCCGCCTGCTGGGTGAGGGTGGTGCCGCAGGGGTCGCGCAGGTAGACGACCGCGTCCGCCAGGTCGAGTTCCTTGCCGGCGAAGCCGCACAGGGTCCACGCCACGTCGGCGGGCGTGGTGGCGTGCGCGAGCAGGGTGTCGAGGGCGTCCAGGCGCGCCTGCGCGTTGGCGAGGAAGGCGGCGGCGGTGCGCGACACCACGGCAGGGTCCACGACGGGCCGGCGCGGGCGCCGTTGCCCGGAAGCGCCATGGTGCGACCGGGCGGCGCGTGAAGTCCAGAACGCCGGTCACACGGCCGCGACCGGGACAACGGAAAAGCCCCGCGTGCGCGGGGCTTTCCATCGTGCCATCGTGCCGGGCCGGATCGGGCCTCAGCGCTTCATCGAGGCGAAGAACTCGTCGTTGGACTTCGTGCTCTTCATCTTGTCGAGCAGGAATTCCATCGCCGCGATCTCGTCCATCGGGTGCAGCAGCTTGCGCAGGATCCAGATCTTCTGCAGCAGCTCCGGCTCGATCAGCAGGTCCTCGCGGCGGGTGCCGGAGAGGTTGACCGCGATCGCCGGGTACACGCGCTTCTCGGCGATGCGGCGGTCCAGGTGCACTTCGGAGTTGCCGGTGCCCTTGAACTCCTCGTAGATCACCTTGTCCATCGCGCTGCCGGTGTCGACCAGGGCGGTGGCGATGATGGTCAGCGAGCCGCCCTCCTCGACGTTGCGCGCGGCGCCGAAGAAGCGCTTCGGGCGGTGCAGGGCGTTGGCGTCGACGCCGCCGGTGAGCACCTTGCCCGAGGACGGCACCACGTTGTTGTAGGCGCGGGCCAGGCGGGTGATCGAGTCGAGCAGGATCACCACGTCCTTCTTGTGCTCGACCAGGCGCTTGGCGCGCTCGATCACCATCTCGGCGACCTGCACGTGGCGCGCGGCGGGCTCGTCGAAGGTCGAGGACACGACCTCGCCGCGCACGGTGCGCTGCATCTCGGTCACTTCCTCGGGGCGCTCGTCCACCAGCAGCACGATCAGGTGCACTTCCGGGTGGTTGGTGGTGATCGCGGTCGCGATCTGCTGCATGAGCATGGTCTTGCCGGCCTTGGGCGGCGAGACGATCAGCGAGCGCTGGCCCTTGCCCTGCGGCGCCATCAGGTCGAGGATGCGGCCGGCGATGTCCTCGGAGGAGCCGTCGCCGCGCTCGAGCTTGAAGCGCTTGCGCGGGAACAGCGGGGTCAGGTTCTCGAACAGCACCTTGCCCTTGCTGGCTTCCGGCGGCTCGCCGTTGATGGTGTCGACCACGTTGAGCGCGAAGTAGCGCTCGCCGTCCTTCGGCCAGCGGATGCGGCCGGACAGGTGGTCGCCGGTGCGCAGGTTGAAGCGGCGGATCTGGCTGGGCGAGATGTAGACGTCGTCCGGGCCGGCCAGGTAGCTGGCCTCGGCGCCGCGCAGGAAGCCGAAGCCGTCGGGCAGGATCTCCAGCACGCCGTCGGCCTGCACGCCCTCGCTGGTGCGGGTGAGCACCTTGAGCAGGGCGAAGATCACGTCCTGCTTGCGGGCGCGGGCCACGCCTTCGATGTTGAGCTGCTCGGCGATGTCGAGCAGCTTGTGCGCCGGCATCCGCTTCAGGTCGCCCAGCGTGTACTGCGGGAAGCCCTCGGGGATGCTCGGCGGCGGCAGGCGGTGCGCCTGCTGGTCGCCGTTGCCGTCGTCCTGGGGCAGGCCGCTGTCGCGGTGGCGGTCGCGCTGGCGGTCGCGGCGGTTGCGGAAGCGGTCGCGGCGGCTGCCGCCCGCGTTGCCGCCGGGGTTGCCGTTGTTGTTGCGGTTGCCGTCATTCGGCTGCTGGCGCTGCTGCTGTCCGCCCTCGGCCTGCGCGCCTTCGCCGCCGGACTGGGCCTGCGGCTGCTGGGGCTGCGCGGCCGCCGGCGCGGGCGTCGCGGCCGGGGGGGCGGATGCGGGGGCGGGCGCGGACTCCTGCGGCCGCGGATCGGCCGGCGGCGGGGAGTCGAACAGCTTCGGGGTGTCGGCGTCGGGGGCGGACTCGGCCTTGCGGGGAGCGCGGGCGGCAGTCTTGCGCACGCGCTTGGTGGCGGTGCCGCCGTCGTCGGGGGTGTTGTCGGACAAGTGCGAAATCCTCGCTAGCTGCGAGCGCCCTGGAACGGGCGGGAAGGAAAGAAACGGGAAGCGTTGCAGACGGGGTGCGGCGCGTTGGTCCACGCCGGAGACGCCAAAACTAACACCGGGCGAGGGCCACGGCAAGGGCGCCGGTGGCGCCGTTCAGCGGCCGCGCGGGGCGCCGGGGACCGCCGCGGCCCGGGGCGCCGGCGCCACGGTGGGCGAGCCGGCGCCTCGGCGTCGGGGGTCAGAGCGCCTTGTCGATGACCTGCGCCAGCTGGGCCTTGCCCACGGCGCCGATCTGGGTGGCCTGGACCTGGCCGTCCTTGAACAGCAGCAGCATCGGGATCGAGCGCACGTGGTAGCGCATCGCGGTGGCGCGGTTCTCGTCGACGTTGACCTTGGCGATCTTGACCCGGCCGGCGTACTCGTCGGCCAGCTCGTCCAGGGCCGGGGCGATCATCTTGCACGGACCGCACCACGGCGCCCAGAAGTCGACCAGCACCGGCTCCGGGGACTGCAGCACGGTGGCATCGAAATCGGCGTCGGTGGCGTGGATCACGTGTTCGCTCACGGAAGGGCTCCTGGAAGGGGTGGGGAGGCGGCCGGTCGGGCGGCCGCGGGATGGATGGTAAACTTGGGTGATTCGCGGCCCAACTCAAGGGCCACCCGACCGGGAACCCCCGGGGCGCCCCACGCGTCCCTGGTCCGCGAGCCCCCGGGCACGCGCCTCGCGGCGCCGTCCCGATTCCAAGGCAGTCTGCGATGCGGGCGCCGTCCACGCAAGCTCCAGAGCGCGTCATGCAGTCCGAAGCACTTCCCAGCCCGTTTGGGTCGCCGCGATGCGGCGACAGGTCCCGCAGCGCGGCGACCCAAGCGGACCGGGAGCTGCTTCCAGGCACGTGGCGGCAGCGGGAGCCGCACCCAAGATCCCATCCATGAGCGACAAGCCACTTACCGACGTCACCTTCTCCAGCTTCGAACTGCACCCGGCCCTGCTGGCCGGCCTCGAGGCGGCGGGATTCACCCGCTGCACCCCCATCCAGGCCCTGACCCTGCCGATCACCCTGGCCGGGCGCGACGTCGCCGGCCAGGCCCAGACCGGCACCGGCAAGACCCTGGCCTTCCTCGTCACCGTCATCAACCGCCTGCTGACCAGGCCGGCGCTGGCCGAGCGCAAGCCGGAGGATCCGCGCGCGCTGATCCTGGCCCCGACCCGCGAGCTCGCGATCCAGATCCACAAGGACGCGGTGAAGTTCGCCTCCGACCTGGGCCTGAAGTTCGCCCTCGTCTACGGCGGCGTGGACTACGACAAGCAGCGCGCCCAGCTGCAGGCCGGCGCCGACGTCATCATCGCCACCCCCGGCCGCCTGATCGACTACGTCAAGCAGCACAAGGTGGTGAGCCTGCACGCGTGCGAGGTGTGCGTGCTCGACGAGGCCGACCGCATGTTCGACCTCGGCTTCATCAAGGACATCCGCTTCCTGCTGCGGCGCATGCCGATCCGCACCGAGCGCCAGACCCTGCTGTTCAGCGCCACCCTGAGCCACCGCGTGCTCGAGCTGGCCTACGAGCACATGAACGAGCCGGAGAAGGTGGTGGTGGAGGCCGAGACGGTCACCGCCGCGCGCGTGCGCCAGAAGCTGTACTACCCGGCCGACGAGGAGAAGCTGCCGCTGCTGCTGGGCCTGCTCTCGCGCAGCGAGGGCGCCCGCACGATGGTGTTCGTCAACACCAAGGTATACGTGGAGCGGGTGGCGCGCGCGCTGGAGAAGGCCGGCTACCGGGTCGGCGTGCTCTCGGGCGACGTGCCGCAGAAGAAGCGCGAGTCGCTGCTGCGCAAGTTCCAGGCCGGGCAGCTCGAGATCCTGGTCGCCACCGACGTGGCCGCGCGCGGCCTGCACATCGAGGGCGTCAGCCACGTCTACAACTACGACCTGCCGTTCGACGCCGAGGACTACGTGCACCGCATCGGGCGCACCGCGCGCCTGGGCGCCGAGGGCGACGCGATCAGCTTCGCCTGCGAGCGCTACGCGATCGGCCTGCCCGACATCGAGGCCTACATCGGGCAGAAGATCCCGTCCGAGCCGGTCACGCCAGACCTGCTGGTGCCGGTGCCGCGCCAGCCGCGCGCGGCGGTGCCCGCCGACGCCGGCGACGACGACGACGGCGACAGCATCGGCGAGATCTACCGCGAGGTGCGCGAGGCGCGCGCGGCCGAGGACGCCAGGCGCGGCCGGCCCCCGCGCGGCGGTGGCGGCGGCCGCGGCGGCCCGCGCCGCGAAGGCGAGGGCGAGCGTTCGCGCAGCCGTCGTCCGCGTGGCCCGAAGCCGGATGCCGTGGCTGCGGCCGAAGGCGCCGCACCGGCGCAGGAAGCCGCGGCGCCCGCCGCCGCCCGGCCCGCGGTCGACGCGGCCGGCGCGGTGGCCGCCGCGATGCCGGACGAGTCGCGCCCGCCGCGCAAGCGGCGTCGCCGTCGCCGCGGCAAGCGCATCGACGGTGCGGACGCCGCCGCCAATGGCGGCAGCCAGGCGCGCGAGGGCGTGCAGTCGCCTGCCCAGGGCGCGCCGGCGCGGCAGAAGCCC
>Ga0207873_1000176_pt1 | contig 67900 bp, 72 predicted proteins | sample BGWIniCompost_FD_187373 | JGI IMG/M metagenome (GOLD analysis project Ga0207873, IMG submission 187373) | Cellulose adapted compost microbial communities from Newby Island Compost Facility, Milpitas, CA, USA - BGW Initial Compost (SPAdes)... ...
CCGCCGAGAAGGCGGCGGCGCGGAAGGCGGCGGCGCGGAAGGCGGCGGCGAAGCGGACGGTGAGGAGGTCGGCGGGGGAGGGCGCCGGCGGTGAGCGCGCCGCGCCTCCGGCCGAGGCCCCGGGTTCGACGGAGGGCGAGGACGGCACGACCGGGGCGCGCTCGACGGCGAAGAAGACGACGAGGAAGCGGTCGACCGCGAGCAGGGCCCGAGGCCGGGGGTCGACCGCGACGGCACCGGCCGGCCCGGCGGAGCCGGACCCGGCACCGGAGGCGCCCGGCGACGGCGGTGCGGCGGCCGCGACCGGGACCGAGGAGACGTCGGGCGCCGGCGGTGCGGCGGCCTCCGACGGCGACGGCCGGCCGCCCGTCGTGGGGGACCCGGTGGGGCCCGCCACCCCGGGCGGCATCGGCACGACGGCCCTGTAGGTTCCGCGGCGTGCGCATCGCCACCTGGAACGTCAACGCGCTCACCGGCGAGCGCATCGAGCGGGTCCTCGCCTGGCTCGACATGGCGCGGCCCCACGTGCTCTGCCTGCAGGAGACCAAGGTCAGCGACGACGCCTTCCCGGCCCTCGACTTCCACGCCCACGGCTACGACAGCGTCCACCACGGCCAGGGCCGCTGGAACGGCGTGGCCATCCTCAGCCGGGTCGGCCTCGACGACCCCGTCGCCGGCTTCGCCGACGGCGGCCCGCCCGACCCCGAGGCCCGGCTCGTGACGGCCACCTGCGGCGGCGTGCGGGTGTCGTCGGTCTACGTGCCCAACGGCCGGGCCGTCGGCCACGAGCAGTACCACCACAAGCTGCGGTGGCTGGCCCGGCTGCGGGCCCACGTGCTCGCCGACGTCCGGCCCGAGGGCACGGGCTGGCTGCCCGACCCCGACGGACCCGGCGGCGGCCTGCGGGCCGTCTGCGGCGACTTCAACGTCGCCCCCGAGGACATCGACCTCTGGGACCCGGCCGCGTTCGAGGGCGCGACGCACGTCACGCCCGAGGAGCGGGCGGCGCTGGCCGAGGTCATGGCGACGGGGCTGCGGGACGCGTTCCGGGAGCAGCACCCGGGGGCGCCGAAGCTGTTCAGCTGGTGGGACTACCGGGCGGGCGCCTTCCACAAGCACCAGGGCATGCGCATCGACCTGGTGCTGCTGTCGCCCCGGCTGGCCGACCAGGCCCGGTGCGCGCTCATCGACCGCAACGCCCGCAAGGGGCGCAAGCCGAGCGACCACGCCCCCGTCTTCGTCGACGTCGACCTCTCCGCCGTCTCGCACGGCGGTGACGCCCGAGGCTAGGACGGCACCATGTCCGACGGCTCCCCCGACCCCACCGACAGCACCCAGCGGCCCGCCGACGACGCCGGCGAGCTGCCGCCGGACCTCGACCGGCTCGCCGGGCCGGGCTCCGCGCGGTGGCCCGAGCTGCTCGACCGCTACTCGTCGAGCGTGCCGTCGCCGCGGCGGGCCGAGCTGCACCGCACGGCGAACGCGCTGCGGCGGATCATCCACCGCCTGCACGCGAGCCCCGCGCCCGCCGAGGAGCTGGCGGCCGCGGCCGACGAGCTCGAGGAGCTGGCCCGGCGGCTCGACGCCTTCCCCGGCGGGTCGCTCTACGAGGGCTTCAGCGAGTCGCCCCTCGCCGGCCCCGACCCCCACGCCTTCTTCGACCACAGCCCGATGCTCGGCCGGGCCAACCCCCTCGCCCCGCCCATCGAGCTGTGGGCCGAGGGCGACGTCATGCGGGGGCGGGTGACCTTCGGCGCCGCGTACGAGGGGCCGCCCGGCTGCGTCCACGGCGGCTACGTCGCCGCCGCCTTCGACGAGGTGCTCGGCTCGACCCAGTCCCTCGCCGGCCGCCCGGGCATGACCGCCCGGCTGACCGTCAACTACCGCAGCCCGACGCCGCTGCACACCGAGCTGATCTTCGAGGGCCGGATCACCGAGGTGTCCGGCCGCAAGACCTTCACCTACGGCACCCTCCACGCCGGCGACACGCTGTGCGCCGAGAGCGAGGCGCTGTTCGTCGCCATCGACTTCCGCAAGGTGGCCGAGATGCAGGAGGTCCGCGACCGGGCCTTCGGCCCGACGCCGCCGCCCGAGCCCGAGGGCTGAGCGGCCCCGGCTCAGCCCGGCTCGGTGACCGGGTCGCGCAGGGCCGCGAGCAGCCCGTCGCCGAGCCGGCGGGCCACCAGCGGCCCCATGCCCAGCTCGACCAGCTCCTCGTGCGACCGGGGCCGCCGCTCGGCGATGCGCTCCAGGAGCCGGTCGTCGACGACGGCGGCCGGCTCGACCCGAGCGGCGCGGGCGTGCTCGTCCCGCCAGGCCCGCAGCGCGGCCAGCACCGGCGACGCCGGCGTCGTCCGCTGCCGGGCCAGCGCCGCCCGCTGCTCGGCCAGGCGGGCCCGCCAGTCGCCCGGCGGCGCGGCCGGGGCGTCGGGTCGGCGGTCGCGCCGGCGCTCGGCCAGGCCGGCCAGCCACGGCGTCAGCCGGCGCTCGACCGGCCGCCCCCCCACCACCCGGCTGACCGCCCACGTGCAGCGCAGCTCGTCCTCGGCCCGGGTCATCGCCACGTAGAGCAGGCGGGCCTCCTCGGCCCGCTGCGCCCGGCTGCGGGCGTGGGCGATCGGGACGAGGCCGTCCTCCAGGCCGGCGAGGTGCACGACCGGCCACTCGAGGCCCTTGGCGGCGTGGAAGGTCGCGATCGTGACCGCGTCGCGGGGCTCGTCGCCGCCCTCCGCCTGCAGCGTGGCCACCAGCCACGACACGAAGGCCCCGGTCGTGGCCGACGGGTCGAGCCGCAGGTGGTCGCCGGCCAGCTGGGCCACGGTGGCGACGTCGGTCGCGGCGGCGCCGTCGCCGGGCCGGTCGAGCTCGGCGGCCAGCGCCTCGAGGTCGGGGAGACAGCTCGACAGCGGGCGGTCGGCCCGGCGCAGCAGGTCGAGCGCGGCCCGGCCGCCGGCGCGGTCGAGCAGGGCCGCGTCGCCCCGCACCCGGTGGGGGATGCCGGCGGCCCGCAGCGCCTCGGCGACGAGCGGGATCTGCGCGTGGGTGCGGACGAGCACCGCCTGGCACGACCAGGGCGAGCGGGGCCGGCGGCAGTCGCGCACGGCCCGGGCGATCGCCACCGCCTCGTCCCGGTCGGTCGGGTGGCGCTCGAGGCGCACGGGCGGCCCGCCGGGGCGCGTCGCCCGGACCGGGCGGTCGGGCACGCCCGCCCGGCGGAGGACGTCGCCGGCCGCGGCCAGGATCTCGGGGGTCGAGCGGTAGTTGCCCGCCAGCGAGATGACCTCGGCCGTCGGGTGGAGCTCGCGGAAGCGCTCGAGGAAGCCGGCGTCGGCGCCGTTCCAGCCGTAGATGGCCTGGTGCGGGTCGCCGACGACGCACAGGTCGAGGCTCGACCCCCGCCAGGCGTCGAGGAGGCGCAGCTGCAGCGGGTTGACGTCCTGGAACTCGTCGACGAACAGGTGGCGGAACCGCCACCGCTGGGCGGCGGCGAAGGCGGCGTCGGTCTCCAGCAGGTGGGCGCACAGCCGCAGGAGGTCGTCGAAGTCGACCACGCGGGCCCGCCGCTTCTCCTCCTCGTAGGCCCGGTACAGCTCGGCGATCTGCTCGGCGGGGCCGGGCGTGCGCCGGCGGGCGCCGGCGGCCGCGCCCGGGTAGTCGTCCGGCCCGACCAGGCGGGCCTTGGCCCACTCGATCTCGCCCGCCAGCTGGGCGACGCTCACCCGGGTGCCCTCGACCAGGGGGCCGAGCAGGCGGGACTTGCGGGCGAGCAGGGCGGGCGGCCGCCGCCCGGCGTCGGCCCACCAGCCGCGCAGCTGGGCGTAGGCCACCCCGTGGAAGGTGCCCGCGGCGACGCCGTCCCGGAGCCCGAGCGCCCGGAGCCGCTCCCGCAGCTCGCCCGCGGCCCGCCGGGTGAAGGTCAGCGCCAGCACGTGGCTCTCGTCCGCGTCCCCGGTCGCCACCCGCCAGGCGATCCGCCGGGTCAGCACGCGGGTCTTGCCCGACCCGGCCGGGGCCAGGATGGCGAGCGGGCGGGCGGGCGAGGTCACCGCCCGGCGCTGCATCTCGTCGAGGTCGTCGAGCAGGTGATCCGCAGCCAACGAGGAAGAGGGTATTCCGGCACCTACGATCGCCGACGTGATCGACCTGGACCCCGCCCGGTTCGAGGAGCTGGTGGCCGACGCGCTGGACAGCATCCCCGAGCCGCTGGCCCGCCGGATGGACAACGTGGCCGTCGTCGTCGAGGACGGCCACCCCGACGGCGAGCTCCTCGGCCGCTACGAGGGCGTGCCGCTGACCGAGCGCGACACCTGGTACGGCACCGGCGGGCTGACCCTCCCGGACCGCATCACGATCTTCCGGCGGCCGATCTGCGCGGTGTGCTCGACCGAGGAGGAGGTGGTCGAGCAGGTGCGGATCACCGTCGTGCACGAGGTCGCCCACCACTTCGGCATCGACGACGACCGCCTCCACGAGCTGGGCTGGGCCTAGGGGAGGGCCCGCCCGGCCCGCCCGGGCAGCGGTACGCTGCGGGTGTGCCGTTCCCCAGGAAGCTCCTCCACGACGAGGAGGAGCTGGTCCTCGACCTCCATCCCCACTGGTGGTACCTGGTGCCGCAGCTGGCCGCGCTGCTGGCGTCGGTCGTCCTCGGCGGCGTGGTCATGGCCATGACCGATGCCGCGTGGGCGCAGATCCCGGTCGGCATCCTCATCCTCGTCTGCCTGCTCTGGTTCGGCGTCCGCTACGCCAGGTGGGTCACGACCAACTTCGTCGTCACCACCGACCGGCTGATCTACCGGCACGGCGTGCTCAGCAAGCACGGCATCGAGATCCCGCTCGACCGGGTCAACACCGTGTTCTTCCGCCAGTCGCTGTTCGAGCGGATCATCGGCTCGGGTGACCTGGTCATCGAGTCGGCCAGCGAGACCGGGCGCCAGGCGTTCAGCGACGTGCGCCGGCCCAACGCCGTGCAGAACGAGATCTACCTGCAGATCGAGGCCAACGAGAACCGCAAGTACGACCGGGTGGGCGCCTCGATGGGCGGGCCCGACGACCCGAGGGCGTCGATCCCGGCCCAGATCCGCGAGCTCGACGAGCTCCGCAAGCAGGGGCTCCTGACCGAGGCCGAGTTCGCGGCGAAGAAGCGCCAGCTGCTCGACCGCATGTGAGCGCGCCGCCGGTGCCGGCCCGGGTCGTCAGCCTCGTCCCCTCGGTCACCGAGACGCTGCTGGCCTGGGGCGTCACGCCGGTCGCCTGCACCCGGTTCTGCGAGCAGCCCGACCTGCCGCACGTCGGCGGCACCAAGGACCCCGACGTCGCCGCCATCGCCGATCTCGCGCCCGACCTGGTCGTCATGTGCGTCGAGGAGAACCGGCGCGAGGACGCCGACGCGCTGGCCGAGGCGGGGGTCCGCACGGCCGCGCTGTCGATCGACGGCGTCGCCGACGTCGGCCCCGCCCTGCGGATGCTGGCGGCGCTCGTCGGCGCCACCCCGCCGGCCGACGACCTCGACCGCCTCGACGCCCTGGCCGCCGGCGAGCTGGCCGGCCCCGGGGCCGTGCGGGGCGGCCGCCCGCTGCGGGCCTTCGTCCCGATCTGGAAGCGGCCGTGGATGACGCTGTCGGGCGGCACCTACGGGTCGTCGCTGCTCGCCGCCATCGGCGTGCACAACGTCTACGCCGACGCCGAGGAGCGGTACCCGACGGTCACGCTGGACGAGGTGCGGGAGCGGCGCCCGGACGTCGTGCTGGCGCCCAGCGAGCCCTACCCGTTCGGCGAGCGCCACGTCCCGCTGCTCGCCGAGGTCGCGCCCGTCGTGCTGGTCGACGGGCGCGACCTGTTCTGGTGGGGCGTCCGGACCCCGGGCGCGCTGCGCCGCCTCGCCGACCAGCTCACCGCCATCGACCCCGGCGGCTGAGCCGCCATCGGCCCGGGTCAGTCGGTCGTCAGCGACGCCCCCGCCGCCGGACGCCCCCGCCAGACGATCGGGCCGCTCAGGCGGGTCTTCGGCCGGCAGAGGACGATGACGCAGCCGCCGAACCCGGCGCCGGTCACCCGGGCGCCGTAGACGCCGGGCACGCCCCGGGCGGCGGCCACGATCTCGTCGAGCGCGGGCGTGCTCACCTCGAAGTCGTCGCGCATGCTCGCGTGGCTCGCCACCAGCAGCTCGCCCGCGTACGACAGCTGCCCGGTGGCCAGCGCCCGGGCCACGGCGTCGACCCGCTCGTTCTCGGTGATGACGTGGCGGGCGCGGCGGCGCAGCACCGGGTCCTCGATGGCCTCGGCGTCGATCGGCGAGCAGTCCCGCAGGCGACGGCCGAGGATGCGCTCGGCCGCCTCGCACTCCTTGCGGCGCTGGGCGTAGGCCGACCCGGCCAGCTCGCGGTGCTGCCCCGACTGGATGACGACGATCTCGGCGTCCTCGGGGAACGGCACGTGCTCGATGGCCAGCGTGTCGCAGTCGATGCGCAACGCCATGCCCTCGACCGCGGCCAGCGCGACGAGCTGGTCCATGATCCCGCAGGGCACGCCGACGGCCCGCTGCTCGGCCCGCTGGCAGGCCTTGGCCGCCGCCACGGGGTCGAGCCGGTCGGCGCCGAGCGCCGTCGCCACCGCCACCTCGAGCGCGGCGGAGGAGGCGAGCCCGCTGCCGGGCGGCAGCGTCGAGTGGACCATGCCGACGAGCCCGTCGTCGGGCCGCACCTCGTCGACGACGGCGGCGACGTAGCGCCCCCAGGTGGGCTCGACCGTCGAGGGGTCGGGCACGCCGGACACCGGCACCTCGGCGACGCCCTCGAAGCGGTCGGAGCCGAGCATGACCCAGTTGCCGCCGCGGTCACCGGTGATCTCGATGCCGAGCCCGATGGCCATGGGCAGCACGAGCCCGCCCATGTAGTCGGTGTGGTCGCCGATGAGGTTGACCCGCCCGGGCGCCCAAGCTCGCAGTCCCATTCACGCTCCTCGCAGTGCCGACGCGGCGTCCTCGGGGACGACCGGGTTCGTGTACTGGCCGCTGCCCAGCTCGGCCGCGGCGACGTAGCGTTGCACGCCCGGCCCCCGCATCGGGGAGACGACGTGGACGTGCAGGTGGGCCTCGGGCCACGGCGCCCCGTCGGTCGGCCGCTGGTGGACCCAGAGCATGTAGGGGAGCGGCGCGCCGAACAACCGGTCGAGCCGGCCGAGCACGTCGACGAGCAGCGCGGCCAGGCCGTCGCGCTGGGGGCCGTCGAGGGCGGGGAGGTCGGGCCGGTGCACGTCGGGGGCGAGCAGCAGCGCGTAGGGCCACGCGCTGGCGTGGGGGACCCAGGCCCGCCACCCCGGCGCGGTGGCGACGAGCAGCGCGGGGTCGGGGGCCGGGCAGAGCGGGCAGCCGTGCCGCCCGGCCCGGCGCAGCTCGGTCAGTGGGACGTCGGGCACGCGGTCGTAGGCGTAGATCTGCCCGTGGGGGTGGTCGATGGTGGCCCCGACCTCCGGGCCGCGGTTCTCGAAGACGAGGACGTAGCCCACGTCCGGCCGGTCGCCGAGCGCGCCGGTGCGCTCGGCCCACAGGTCGACCACCTTGCGGGCGCCGTCGAGGCCGAGGTCGGGGAAGGTCGCGTCGTGGTCGGGCGTGTAGAGCACGACCTCGCAGCGGCCGTCGGGCATCGCCGGCCAGCGGTTGGGGAAGGCCTTGACGTCGTAGGGCTCGGGCGCCTCGACGCCCCCCACGCAGAAGGGGCACTCGTCGGCCGGCCGGTTGGGCCGGTGCTGGCGGCCGGCGGCCACGACGACGGTGGCGCCGGAGAGCTCGTCGGTGCGGACGTCGTGCACGGGCATGGGCTCGGGTGTCGCGTGGTCGCTGCGTCGGGCGGCCGGTGCGCGGGGGCGCAAGGTAGCGGGCGGCGTCGCGGCGGGCAGGTCCGGTGCGGCCCGGCCGCGCCCCGAGGCGCTTGACCGTACGGTCAAGACCGAACAGCATGACCGCCATGCCGATCGCGCGGGCCAACGGCATCGACATCGCCTACGAGACCCTCGGCGACCCCGCCGACCCGACGGTGCTGCTGGTGCACGGGCTGGGCTGCCAGCTCATCGAGTGGGACGACGAGCTCTGCCGCGCGATCGTGGACCGCGGCTTCCACGTCGTGCGGTTCGACAACCGCGACGTGGGCGAGTCCACCCGCTTCGACCAGCCCGTCGACGTCATGGGCGTCATCGCCGCGGTCGCCGCCGGCGAGGTGCCGGAGGTGCCCTACCTGCTGTCCGACATGGCGGCCGACGCCGTCGGCCTGCTGGACCACCTCGGCGTCGACCGGGCCCACGTCCTCGGTGTCTCGATGGGCGGCATGATCGTCCAGACCATGGCGATCGAGCACGGCGCCCGGCTGCGGTCGATGACCTCGATCATGTCGACGACCGGCGACCCCGACGTCGGCATGCCCACCGGCGAGGCGATGTCGACGCTGCTGTCGCCCCCGCCGCAGACCCGGGAGGAGCTGCAGGACGCCGCCGTCCGCAACGCCGGCGTGTGGGGGAGCCCCGGCCTCTACGACGAGGCCCGCCTGCGCGAGGTCGCGGGCCGGAAGTGGGACCGGGGCTACGACCCGGCGGGCACCGCCCGCCAGCTGGCCGCCATCCTCGCCTCGGGCAGCCGGTCCGCCGGGCTGGCCACCGTGGACGTGCCCACGCTGGTCATCCACGGCACCGCCGACAAGCTCGTGCAGCCGTCGGGCGGCGAGCGCACCGCCGAGGTCGTGCCGGACGCCAAGCTGCTGATGATCGAGGGCATGGGCCACGACCTGCCCCCGCCGCTGTGGGGGCGGATCGTCGACGCGTTCGTGGCCCACGCCACCGAGCACCCCTGAGGCCCGCACCGGGCCGCGACGACCACAGGAGCACGATGGGACCTCTCGCCGGAATCACCGTCATCGAGATCGCGGGCATCGGCCCGGGGCCCTTCTGCGGGATGATGCTGGCGGACATGGGGGCCGACGTCATCCGCATCGACCGGGCCGGCTCGGTGCAGGGCGGCGACCCCGAGCGGCCGCCGGCCGACCTGCTGGCCCGGGGCCGCCGGTCCATCGGCGTCGACCTCAAGACCCCGGAAGGGGTCGAGGTCGTGCTGCGCCTCGTCGAGCGGGCCGACGCGCTGATCGAGGGGTTCCGGCCGGGCGTCACCGAGCGGCTGGGCATCGGCCCCGACGCCTGCCTGGCCCGCAACCCCCGCCTCGTCTACGGCCGCATGACCGGCTGGGGGCAGGACGGCCCCCTGGCCTCCGCCGCCGGGCACGACATCAACTACATCGCCCTGGCGGGCGCGCTCGAGCCGATCGGGCGGCGGGGCGAGGCCCCGGTGCCGCCGCTCAACCTCGTGGGTGACTTCGGCGGCGGCGGCATGCTGCTGGCCTTCGGCATCGTCTGCGGGCTGCTCGAGGCCCAGCGGTCTGGGAAGGGCCAGGTCATCGACGCCGCCATGGTCGACGGTGCCGCCGCGCTCATGACCATGACCCACGCCTTCCGGGCCATGGGCATCTGGAACGACGAGCGGGGCACCAACATGCTCGACACCGGCGCCCACTACTACGACGTCTACGAGACGGCCGACGGCAAGTACGTCTCGATCGGCTCGATCGAGCCGCAGTTCTACGCCGAGCTCCTGCGCATCCTCGGCCTCGAGGACGAGGACCTGCCCTGGCAGCAGGACCGGTCGCAGTGGCCGGCCATGAAGGAGCGCTTCGCCGAGATCTTCCGCACCAAGACCCGGGACGAGTGGTGCGAGCTGATGGAGGGCACCGACGTGTGCTTCGCCCCGGTGCTGTCCATCCCCGAGGCGATCGAGCACCCGCACAACAAGGCCCGCGGCACGTTCGTCGAGGTGGCGGGCATCGTGCAGCCCGGGCCGGCGCCCCGGTTCAGCCGGACCCCCGGCCAGATCCGGCGGCCCCCGGCACACCCGGGCCAGCACACCGACGAGGTGCTGCGCGAGGCCGGCTACGACGACGACGGCATCGCCAAGCTGCGGGCCGCCGGGGCCGTGGCCTAGGCGCCCGGCCGGTCGAGCCGCTCGATCAGCTCGGGCCGCAGCTCGTCGAGCGAGCCCAGCCGCACCGCGGCCAGGGCCAGCGCGTCCGCCGCCGGCGGATAGTCGCGGTTGGGCAGGGCGACCACCCGCATGCCCGCGGCGGCCGCCGACCGCAGCCCGTTGGTGGAGTCCTCGACGGCGACGCAGGCCTCGGGGGCGACCCCCAGCCGCCGCGCCGCCTCCAGGTAGACGTCGGGTGCCGGCTTGCCCCGCGCCACCTCCTCGGACGACACGGTGGCCGCGAAGGCCCCGGCCAGGCCGGCGAGCTCGAGCACCAGGTCGATGACCGGCCGGTTCGACGACGAGGCCAGGCCCAGCGGCCATCGGGCCGCCAGCGCCCGCACGGCCTCGACCGCGCCGGGCAGCAGCGGGAGGTGCCGCCGGTAGCCGGCCACGAGCCGCTCGACCACCGCCCGGGAGATGTCCTCGGGCGCCATGTCGACGCCCAGCTCGTCGCGCAGGTAGCGCGACCACTCCGGGGAGCTCATGCCCATCATCGCCCGCTGGGCCTCGGGCCGCCACCGGCCGCCCCGCTCGCGCACCAGGGCGCGCCGGGCCTCGTCCCAGGCCCGCTCGGAGTCGAGGAGCACGCCGTCGAGGTCGAAGACCACCGCGTCGACCACCACCCGATCGTGCCCCACGCGCCGGGCTCCCCGGGGGACCGGGCCGGGTGTCACGGCCGGGGCCGTCGGCCCGCTCAGGCGGGCAGCGGCGTCGCCGGGGCGGGCGCCGGCGTGCGGCCGCGGCGGTCGACGCGGCCGTCGGCGTGGCGGGCGAAGCGCGGCTCGGCGGGATCGTGGACAGGGTCGTCGCGGTCCCACGGCCAGCCGCCGAACCGGGTGCGCCGGTAGTCGGCGAACGCCTGCCGGATGCCGGCCTCGTCGTTCATGACGAACGGCCCGTACCGGGCCACCGGCTCGCCGATGGGCCGGCCCTGCAGCAGCAGCGCCTGGACGCCGCCGTCGCCGCCGGCGAGGTCGAGCGGGGCCGTGGGCTCGACCAGCGCCCCGTGGCCGGCACCGACCTCCTGCCCGTCGACCGACAGCCACGAGCCCGCGAAGACGTAGAGCACCCGGCGGGTGGCCGGGCCGGCCGCCGGGGGCAGCGTCCAGCGGGCCCCGGCGTCGAGCGTGAGGTGCCACAGCGCCACGTCGGCCTCGGGGCGCGAGGCCCACGACCGGGGCGGGGGCGGCGGCGGGCGGTGCCCGGCCAGCTCGCCGGCGATCACGACGACCTCGGTCGTGCGGCCTTCCTCGTCGGCCGTGACCAGCCGGGGCGTCTCCTCGGCCCACAGCATCGTGAAGTGGGGTTCGGCCAGCTTGTCGGCCGCCGGCAGGTTCAGCCAGATCTGGAACAGCTCGAGCGGGTTGGGCCGGTCGCGCTCGAGCAGCGGGAACATCTCGGCGTGGACGACGCCGGCCCCGGCGGTCAACCACTGCGTGTCGCCCCGCCCGTAGCGGGCGGCGGCGCCGAGCGAGTCGGCGTGGTCGACGAGCCCGGCGCGCACGTAGGTGATGGTCTCGAAGCCCCGGTGCGGGTGCCCGGGGAACCCGGGCACGGTCGTGCCGTGGTACATGCTCCAGCCGCCGGCCCCGCTGAAGTCGTTGCCGAGGGTGCGGCCGGCAAGGGGCGCGTCGGGGCCCAGCTCGGCGTTCCCCCTCGGGTAGGCGTCGCGGTGGTGCATGACGAAGAGGAACGGGTCGAGCGTCTGCCACGGCGTCGACAGGGGGAAGGTGTGCAGCACCCGGGCGGCCATGCCGGGCACCCTACCGGCCCCCGAGGGGAAGCTTGCACGTGCAAGCAGCGGGTCGCGCCCGCCGCCGGCCGGGCCCGCGTGCTAGGACGGGCGCCGTGCCGACGCTGGTCGCCTTCCACGCCCACCCCGACGACGAGTGCATCACCACCGGCGGCACGCTGGCCAAGGCGGCCGACGAGGGCCACCGCGTCGTGCTCGTCTACGCCACCCGCGGCGAGGTGGGGGAGGCCCCCGAGGGCCTGCTCGCCCCCGGGGAGCGCCTGGTCGACCGGCGGGTCGCCGAGGTCACCCGGGCCGCCGAGGTCCTGGGCGCCCACCGGGTCGAGTTCCTCGGCTACCGGGACTCGGGCATGGCGGGCACGCCGGACAACGACCACCCGGACGCGTTCTGCCGGGCGGACGTGGGCGCCGCGGCCGAGCGGCTGGCCGCCCTCCTGCGGGAGGAGGCGGCCGACGTGCTGCTCGTCTACGACGAGCACGGCAACTACGGCCACCCCGACCATGTCCAGGTCCACCGGGTCGGCGTGGCCGCGGCCGCCCTGGCCGGCACGCCCCAGGTGCTCGAGGCCACGATGAGCCGCGAGGCGGCGCGCGACTTCCTGGCGCAGGCCGTGGCCAGCGGCGAGGTGGCCGCGGAGGACGTTCCCGACGTCGACGACCCCGACCAGCCCTTCGGCACGCCCGACGCGCTCATCACGACCCGCGTCGACGTGCGCCCCTGGGCGGAGCGGAAGCGGGCCGCCATGGCGGCCCACGAGAGCCAGGTCGGCGACCTGGGGCCCCTCCTCGCCCTGCCGCCGGAGGTGTTCCGGGAGGCGATGGGCACGGAGCACTTCATCCGCCGGGGCGCCCCGCCGGGCCACCGGGACGACGACGTCTTCGCGGGCCTCGACGGCCGGGAGGGCTGACGCCCGCGCGCCGCGGCGGGACCGCCCGATGCCGTGGCGCGGGGCCGGCTCGGCTACGTTCGCCCGGCGTCGGCGACGGAACGGGAGGAGCGGTGTGGCGTTGACGGGGACGAGCGGTCCGCTCGAGCACCTGGCCCGGGTCGCACGGGCGATCGAGTGGTTGTTCGTGCGGGTCGGCTTGGCCGTGCTGGCGATCGGCGTGGCCGCGTTCCTGGTCCTGTTGCCGCCGCTCGCCGAGCGGGGGGCGTGGGGCGGGCTGGTCGCGCTGGCCCTCGGCTTCGTGGTCGTCGGCCCGCCCGTGCGGGTGGCCCGCTACGGCCGCCGGCTCGGCGCGGCCTTCGGCGACCCGGCCCGGGTCCACGACGTGCTGCTCGCCGTGCCCGGCGCCATCACCGACATGCGGTCCCGGCTGGCGGCGATCGAGGCGCCCCGGGGCCGGGGCGTCCGGCGCCTGGTGACCGCGTGGCGGGCGCTGCGGCAGGTCCGCGCCGCCTTCCGGGCGGTCCCGCTGCGGGAGCGGGCCGAGGAGCTGGTGCACCCCGTCGACCCCCAGGTCCTCGCCCGCACGCTCACCTCGCTGTGGCTGTGCCTCCTCATCGCCGTGGTCGGGTCGCTCACGGTGCTGTCCTGGCTCGGCGAGCAGCTCGTCGGCTGAGCCGTCGGCCGGCGGACCACCGGGCCGCGGCACCCGCGGCCGGCGCATTGGTGGGCGAGGGGGGTGGCGCGGGCATGATGGCGGACGTGACCGTCATCAAGATCAACGCCATCACCGTGCCCGAGGGCTCGGGCGACGAGCTCGCGCGGCGCTTCGCGGCGCGGGCGGGCGCCGTCGACGACCAGGACGGCTTCGAGGGCTTCGAGCTGCTCCGCCCGACCGACGGCCGCAACACCTGGCTCGTCGTGACCCGCTGGCGCGACGAGGAGGCGTTCCAGGCCTGGGTGGACAGCCCCGCCTTCGCGCACGGGCACCAGGGCGCCGACGCGCCGCACCCCCAGGGCGGCCCGGTGGCGGTGTCGAGCGAGCTGTGGTCGTTCGAGGTGGCGACCGGCTCGCCCGGCCAGGGCTGAGGCGAGACGCCCCGGGTGGAGCTGCGGGACGTCCACGCGCTCGTCGCGTGGGTGGTCGTGGTCAGCAACGCGCTGGCCGGGCTGTGGGCGCTGGGGGCCCACTGGGTCGAGGCGCTGCGGCGGCGGGAGCTGTGGTGGTTCACCGTCGCCGCCGAGCTCACGATCGCCGCCCAGGTGGTGCTCGGCGTGCTGCTCGTCACCGTCGAGGACCGCGAGGTCCCCGACTTCCACGCCTTCTACGGGTTCGTGGCCCTGGCGTCGGTCGGCATCATCTACAGCTACCGCCAGCAGCTGGCGGCGCGCCGCTACCTGCTCTACGGCCTGGGCGGCCTCTTCCTGATGGGCCTGGCCATCCGGGCCATGGTGATCGGCCCGACCCGCTGAGCGGCCGGCCCGCCGTCAGAGGTGGACGACGGGGCAGGTGAGCGTCCGGGTGATGCCCTCGATCATCTGCACCCGGCTGACGACCATCTTGCCGAGGTCGTCGACCGTCTCGGACTCGGCCTTGGCCACCACGTCGTAGGGGCCGGTGACGTCGTCGGCGGAGACGACGCCCTGGATGCCCCGGACCTCCTCCGCGACCTGGGCCGCCTTGCCCACCTCGGTCTGGATGAGGATGTATGCGCTGACCGTCATCCTCGGTCTCCCCTCATGCGGTTGCGGCCACGGATCGTAGTGGCTGGGACGTCCGGGTCGAGAACCGGGGCACTTGCGCCGGCCGGCGGAGGTGGGACCATGTCGCCATGGCGGCACCGCCCTACACCCGTGGCCTGCACGAGGTCGGCGACGGCGTCTTCGCCTGGCTGCAGCCCGACGGCAGCTGGGGGTGGAGCAACGCCGGCCTCGTCGTCGACGGCGAGGCCTCGCTGCTCGTCGACACCCTCTACGACCTCCGCACGACCGGCGAGATGCTCGACGCGATGCGCCGGGCCACCCCCGCGGCGGCGACGATCGACACGCTCGTCAACACCCACGCCAACGGCGACCACTGCTGGGGCAACCAGCTCGTGCGGGACGCCCGCATCGTCGCCTCCCGGGCCTGCGCCGAGGAGATGCTCGAGCTGCCGCCCGCCCTGCTGGCCGACCTCGTGGCCGCGCCGCCGGAGGGCCCGACCGGCGAGCTGCTGCAGCGCATGTTCGGCGCGTTCGACTTCCGGGGCATCGAGCTGGTGCCGCCGACCGAGACCTTCGAGGGCGAGCTGACCCTCCGGGTCGGCGACCGCGAGGTGCGCCTGCTCGAGGTCGGCCCCGCCCACACCCGGGGCGACGTCGTCGTGCACCTGCCGGCCGACGGCGTCGTCTTCACCGGCGACATCCTGTTCAACGGCGGCCACCCCATCGTGTGGGCCGGCCCGGTCGACAACTGGGTCGCCGCCTGCGACCGCATCGTCGAGCTGGCCCCCGACACGGTCGTGCCCGGCCACGGCGCGGTGTGCACGACCGACGAGGTGGCCCGCCTGCGGGACTACCTGCGGTTCGTCCAGCGCGAGGCCGGGGCCCGGGCCGAGGCCGGCATGTCGCCGCTGGACGCGGCCCGCGACATCGACCTCGGCGAGTACGAGGACCTCGGTGAGCGCGAGCGCTTCGTGGCCAACGTCGTCGCCGTCTACCGCGACCTCGGCCACGACGTCGCCGCCGACCCCCCGTCGCTGCTGGCCCAGATGGCGGCCTACGGCGCCGGCTGACCGGGCCCGGGCGCGGCGGTGCCGCCCCGGAGGGCGGCACCGTGACGTCCCGGCGTCGGGAGGGCGGCGGGGTCAGCCGGCCGCCGCCAGGCGCTTCTCGAGCTCGGTGAGCTGCTGGCGCAGCTCGGCGGGCACCGTGTCGCCGATGAAGCGGTAGTGCTCCTCGATCTGCGGCAGCTCGGCGCGCCACGACTCGGGGTCGACCTCGAGCAGCTTGGCCATCGTCTCCTCGTCGACGTCGAGGCCGCTCGTGTCGATCGCCCCGGGCGCCGGCACCCGGCCGATCGGCGTGTCGACCGCCTCGGCCGTCCCCTCGAGGCGCTCGATGATCCACTTCAGCACCCGGCTGTTCTCGCCGAAGCCCGGCCAGAGGAACGAGCCGTCCTCGTCGCGCCGGAACCAGTTGACGAGGTACAGCCGCGGCAGCTTGTCGGGGTCGGTCGCCTTGCCGATCTCCAGCCAGTGGGCGAAGTAGTCGCCCATGTTGTAGCCGCAGAACGGCAGCATCGCGAAGGGGTCGAAGCGCAGCTTGCCGACGGCGCCGGCCTGGGCCGCGGTGGTCTCCGACGCCATCGTCGAGCCGAGGAACACACCGTGCTCCCAGTCGAACGACTCGGTCACGAGCGGCACGTTCGTGGCCCGGCGGCCGCCGAAGAGGATCGCCGAGATCGGCACGCCCTTCGGGTCGTCCCACTCGGGGGCGATCGACGGGCACTGCGACGCCGGCGTCGTGAACCGGGCGTTCGGGTGCGCGGCGGGGGTGTCGGAGTCGGGCGTCCAGTCGTTGCCCCGCCAGTCGATGGCGTGGGCGGGCGGCTCGGAGAGGCCCTCCCACCACACGTCGCCGTCGTCGGTCTTGGCCACGTTGGTGAAGATCGAGTTGGCCCGGAACGTCGCGACGGCGTTGGGGTTGGTGTCGGCGCCGGTGCCGGGGGCCACCCCGAAGAACCCGGCCTCGGGGTTGATGGCGTACAGCCGGCCGTCCTCGCCGAACTTCATCCAGGCGATGTCGTCGCCGATCGTCTCGACCTTCCACCCCGGCAGGGTGGGGATCATCATCGCCATGTTCGTCTTGCCGCAGGCCGACGGGAACGCCGCGGCGATGTAGCGCTTCTCGCCGTTCGGGGGCGTCACCCCGAGGATGAGCATGTGCTCGGCGAGCCAGCCCTCGTCGCGGGCCATGGTCGACGCGATGCGGAGGGCGAAGCACTTCTTGCCCAGCAGCGCGTTGCCGCCGTAGCCCGAGCCGTACGACCAGATCTCCCGCGTCTCGGGGAAGTGGACGATGTACTTGTTGTCCGGGTCGCACGGCCACGGGACGTCGTCGCGCCGGTTGCCGTCCTCGTCGACGAGCGGGTAGCCGACCGAGTGCACGCACGGCACGAAGTCGCCGTCGGGGCCGAGCACGTCGAGCGCCGCCTGCCCCATGCGGGTCATGATCCGCATGCTGATCGCCACGTAGGCCGAGTCGGTGAGCTGCACGCCGATGTGCGCGATCGGCGAGCCGAGCGGGCCCATCGAGAACGGCACCACGTACATGGTGCGGCCCCGCATGGCGCCGGTGAAGAAGCCGAGCAGCTCCTCCCGCATCTCGGCCGGGTCCCGCCAGTTGTTGGTGGGGCCGGCGTCGATCTCACGCTCGGAGCAGATGAAGGTGCGGTCCTCGACCCGGGCGACGTCGCTGGGGTCGGACAGCGCGAGGAAGCTGTTGGGGCGCAGCTCGGGGTTGAGGCGCTCGAGGCTGCCCTTCTCGATCAGCAGCTGGGTGAGGCGGTCCCACTCCTCGTCCGAGCCGTCGCACCACTCGACCGCATCCGGCTGGAGCACCCCTGCCCAGTGATCGACCCAGTCCTTGAGCTTCTGGTTGGTGGTCGTCGCAGCCATGATCCTCCGGTCGGTGGTCCTGTGGCGAACGTGATCACGCGGAGGTCGGTCGGTCTCCCCGCGGAGCACCCTCGGGGTCGAGCACCGGCGTGCCCATGTCGACCTCCGAACCCAGCCGCAGGCGCGTGGCCCGACCCTCGTCGTCGAGGTCGAAGATCACGCGCTGTCCTTGACGGAGCATGCGGAACACCGAGCCCTCGAGCGCGTCCGGCGCGAGATCGAACTCGGCCAGGTCGGTGTCACGCACCACGATCCCGTCCCGGGCGACGGGATCGTACGCTTTGATGACGCCTTGCACCGTACGGGACTCCTGCTCGCTTGCTCGCGGATGGGGTTCTGCCACCGTACCGGACGGTAAGACCGGACACGCAACGACGGGCCCGGGCGCGCCGAGGGCGCCCGCTCCGGGGCGCCCTCGGGAGGGTCGGATCGGTGCGGCGGGCCCGGGGGCGGGCGCCGCGCCGGCGATCAGTGGACGAGCTTGGTGACCTTCCCCGCCTTGATGCAGCCGGTGCAGACGTGGAGCCGCCGGGGGGCGCCGTCGACGAGGGCCCGCACGCGCTGGATGTTGGGGTTCCACCGGCGCTTGGTACGCCGGTGCGAGTGGCTGACGCTCATGCCCCACGACGGGCGCTTGCCGCACACCTCGCAGACGGCTGCCATGACGGGTCACCTCGGTGGTCGAGCTCGGACAGGACCGGGCGACTCTACTGGCGCCCCGGCGGCGGCGACAACTCCGCGGCGCCCACCGCCGGACGGCCCCGGCGCGTCACCTACCATCGGTCCTCGTGACAGTGCTCGACCAGCTGGTGGCCTCCGACCTGCGGGCGGTGGTGCACGCCTACAAGGAGGCGTTGGCCGCGCACCGGGAGCCGATCAACCGGCTCAACGTCTACCCGGTGCCGGACGGCGACACCGGCACGAACATGTCGTTGACCCTCGCGTCGGTGTGCGACGACCTCGAGGGCGTCGTGGACGACGACCTGGCGGAGGTGTGCCGGGCCATCAGCCACGGGTCGCTCATGGGCGCCCGGGGCAACTCCGGCGTCATCCTGTCCCAGGTCCTGCGGGGGCTCGTGTCGGTCATCGGCGAGAACGGGTCGTGCGACGGCCCGACCTTCGCCGCCGGCCTGCGGGCCGCCGCCGACGCCGCCTACCAGGCGGTCATGCGCCCCGTGGAGGGGACGATCCTCACGGTGGTGCGCGAGGCCGCCGAGGCGGCCGAGGCCACCGTGGCCGACCGGCCCGACGCCAGCCTCGTGACCGTCGTCGAGGCGGCCCGCGAGGCCGGCGCCGCCGCCCTGGCCCGCACGCCCGAGCTGCTGCCCGTGCTGGCCGAGGCGGGGGTCGTCGACGCCGGGGGCACCGGCTTCCTGCTGCTGCTCGACGCCCTGCTGCACGTCATCGACGGCCGGCCGGTGCCCGAGCCCGAGCCCGGCGAGGGCGTCGTCCGCAGCGACGCCCACCTGGTCGAGCCCGGTGGCGACCAGCCGCACGACAGCGTCTCCGACCTGCGCTACGAGGTCATGTACCTGCTGGAGGCGCCGGACGAGGCCATCCCCGGGTTCAAGGACGTGTGGGCCGGCATCGGCGACTCGATCGTCGTCGTGGGCGGCGACGGCATCTGGAACTGCCACATCCACACCGACGACATCGGGGCGGCCATCGAGGCGGGCATCGACTGCGGGCGCCCCCGGCAGATCCGCGTCACCGACCTCATGGAGCAGGTCGAGGAGGAGCGGTGGGTGCGGGAGGCCTCGCCGGAGGACATCGTCGAGGTCCCGCCGCACGTCACCGAGCCGGTCACCACCGCGGTCGTCGCCGTCGCCACCGGCGACGGCATCAAGCGCATCTTCTACAGCCTCGGCGTGCAGGGCATCGTCACCGGCGGCCAGTCGATGAACCCGTCGACGGCCGACCTGCTGGCCGCCGTCGAGTCGGTGCCGGCCGAGCAGGTCGTCATCCTGCCCAACAACAAGAACATCATCCCGGTCGCCGAGCAGGTCGACGCCCACACGAGCCGCACGGTGAGGGTCGTGCCCACCCGGGGCGTCGCCGAGGGCTTCGCCGCCCTCATGGGCTACGACCCCGAGGCGCCCGCCGACGAGAACGCCAAGGAGATGGCGTCGTTGGCCGCCAACGTCGTGGCCGGCGAGGTCACGCGCGCGGTGCGCGACTCGACCTGCGAGCTCGGTCCGATCGCCGAGGGCGACTACCTGGGCATCGCCCGGGACGGCATCAAAGCGGTCGAGCGCACGGCGGCCGACGCCGCCTGCAAGCTGCTCGACGCGCTGGTCACCGACGAGCACGAGATCGTCACGATCATCGAGGGCGAGGGCGCCACCGCGGCCGACACCCGCGCGGTGACCGAGTGGCTGGCCGAGCACCGGCCGGGGGTGTCGCCCGAGGTCCACCACGGCGGCCAGCCGCTCTACCCCTACCTGTTCGGCATCGAGTAGCCGGCGGCCCGGCATGCCTGAGGGGCCCATCACCTTCACCGAGCTGGCGGCGATGCCGGTCACCCGGCTGAAGGGGGTCGGCGAGCGCTCGGCCCAGGCGCTGGCCCAGGTGGGCGTCACCTCGATCCTCGACCTGCTGACCTACTACCCGCGCCGCTACGTCGACCGGACGCGGGAGGCCCGCATCCGCGACCTGCAGGTCGGCGAGGAGGCGCTGGTCATCGTCACCGTGGAGCGGACCTCGTCGCGCCGCACCCGGGGTCGGCCGCCCCGCACGCTGGTGACCTGCGACGTGCGCGACGAGAGCGGCCGGCTGCGGGTCACCTTCTTCAACCAGGCCTGGCGGGAGCGGCAGCTCACACCGGGCACGACGGTGGCGCTGTTCGGCAAGCTCGAGGTGTACGCCGGGCGCCGGCAGATGACCAACCCGGTCGTCGACCTCATCGGCAACCGCACCGGGCGGATCGTGCCGATCTACCCGCAGTCCGACAAGGCGGGGCTGTCGACCTGGGCCATCTCCGACTGGGTGGCCGAGGCGCTCCGGCGATCCCGGCCCCGGGGCATCGCCGACCCGGTGCCCGAGTGGGTGCTCGACCGGTTCGACCTGGTCACCCGGGAGGAGGCCTTCCACGGCATCCACGCCCCGACGTCGATGGCCCACATGCAGGCGGCCCGCACCCGCCTCGTGCTCGACGAGCTGCTGCGGGTCCAGCTGGCCCTCGTGCAGCGCAAGCGGCTGGTCGAGCGCACGGCCCGGGGCATCGCCCACGCCACCGAGGGTCCGCTGCTCGACGCCTTCGTCCGGCGGCTGCCCTTCGAGATGACCGACGACCAGCGGGCCGCCGTGGTCGAGATCGCCCGCGACCTCGCCGCGCCCCGGCCAATGCACCGCCTGCTGCAGGGCGACGTGGGCGCGGGCAAGACCGTCGTCGCCGTCTGGACGCTGCTCGCCGCCGTGCAGGGCGGCCACCAGGCGGCGTTCATGGCGCCCACCGAGGTCCTGGCCGAGCAGCACGCCCAGGGCATCCGCGAGCTGCTCGACGGGGTCGAGGTCCCCGACGACGGCACGTCGCTGTTCGGCGCCCGGCCGCTGCGGGTCGAGCTGCTGACCAACAAGGTCGGCGCCGCCGACCGCCGCCGCATCCTCGCCGACCTGGCGAGCGGCGAGGTCGACGTCGTCATCGGAACCCACGCGCTCATCCAGGAGGACGTCGCCTTCCGGTCGCTGGGCGTGGCGGTCATCGACGAGCAGCACCGCTTCGGGGTCGAGCAGCGGGCGGCGCTGCGGGACAAGGCGGGCGGCGGGCCGGTGCCCGACGTGCTGGTGATGACGGCCACGCCCATCCCCCGCACGGCGGCGATGACCGTCTACGGCGACCTCGACGTCACCGTCATCCGGTCGCGGCCGGCCGGCCGCCAGCCCGTCGTCACGACCTGGGCCCGCACGCCGGAGGACGAGGCCGAGGTGTGGGCGGCCGTGCGGCGCGAGGTCGAGGCGGGGCGCCAGGCCTACGTCGTGACCCCGCTCATCGAGGAGTCCGACAAGCTCGAGGCGCGCTCGGCGGAGGAGACCCACGCCCGCCTGGCCGCCGGCGAGCTGGCGGGCCTCCGCCTCGGCCTGCTGCACGGGCGCATGCCGCCGGCCGACAAGGAGGCCACGATGCACCAGTTCCGGGCCGGCCGGCTCGACGTGCTCGTGGCCACGACGGTCATCGAGGTGGGCGTCGACGTCCCCAACGCCACGGTGATGGTGATCCTCGACGCCGACCGGTTCGGCATCGCCCAGCTGCACCAGCTCCGGGGCCGGGTCGGCCGGGGGAGCGACCGGTCGTGGTGCTACCTCGTCAGCAGCGCCGAGGGCGACGAGGCCGAGGCCCGCCTCGAGGCGCTGGTCAAGACGACGGACGGCTTCGAGCTGGCGGAGATCGACCTCGAGCTGCGGGGCGAGGGGACGATCATGGGCGAGCGGCAGAAGGGGCGCAGCGACCTCAAGCTCGCCTCGCTGCGGCGCGACCGCGAGTGGGTCGAGCGGGCCCGGGCCGTGGCCTTCGCCATCGTCGACGGCACCGACGACCTCGACGTGCCCGCGCCGCCCCGGGGCGCGGAGGGCGGCGGGCTCGGCGCCCACCCCGACCTGCTGGCCGAGGTCGCGCTGTTCCTCGACGAGGAGGACCAGGAGTTCCTGCTCAAGGGGTGAGCGCCACCCCGGTCACACGTCGATCCCGCACTCCTCGCGCAGGTGGTCGGCGATCTCGTCCCACGCCTCGTCGGCGCGCTCGAGCCGCTCGGCGTCCAGCGACCCGATCGCCTCGGGGTCCGACACGTCGACGTCGGCCAGCGCCTGGTAGGTGTCCAGGAACGTCGTCCACGCCTCCTCGATCTCGGCCGGCGGGTCGACCTCCCGCAGGCGGTCGAGCGCCCGCTCGACGCCCTCGGCCGACGTCGGGTCGACCTCCCGCAGCTCGGCGTCGACCTCGCGCATCTCGGCGCAGAAGGCGCCGCCCCCGTCGTCGCCGCAGGCGGCCGCAACGAGCGCCGGCAGGGCCAGGGCGAGGGCGCCGAGGCGGCGCAGCGGGGTCGGGCGGCTGGTCGGCATCGGTCCCTCCCTGGACGGTGCGGTGTCGGTCGGGCGGGCGGTGGTGCCGCTCAGGGGTCCGTGCCGGCGTCGTCCGGGACGAGCAGGTCCCAGCGGTCGAGGCAGTCCTCGCACCGGTAGACGAGGACGTCCCCCGGCGCCCACCCGCGCTCGGCGGGCGGGTACGACACGAGGTGGGCGCGCCCGCCGCAGTCGATGCACGTGATGACCTCGTCGACCTCCACCGGGGCCGACGCTAACGGGTGGGGCGGCCGGCGACACGCCGCCGGCCGAGCGCCCCGGGCGCGGCGGTGCCCACCCCGCGGGGTGGGCACCGGTCGGTCAGGCGTGGGTGTCAGGCGTGGGTGCCGGGCATCAGCCCGTGATGCCGCACTCCTCCTCCATGTACTCGCCGACCCGCTCCGACGCGGCCTCGGCGTCGCTGAAGGCGCTCTCGTCGAAGGCGTTCGGGTCCGTCAGGTCGATGTCGGTGAGGCTCTCGAAGGCGTTCATCATCGTCTCCCAGTCGTCGGCGATCTCGGCCGGGGGATCGAGCTCGTTGATCGCGGCGATCGCCTCCTCGAACTCCTCGGGCGTGCTGGGGTCGATGTTGCTGAAGCGCTCCTCGATCTCGCGCGCCGCGTCGCAGAACGACTCGGAGCTGGCGCTGGACTCGTCGTCGTCGCCGCAGGCGGCGAGGGCGAGCGCGAGGGCCGGGACGGCCAGGCCGGCGAGCAGCCGGCGGGCGGTCGAGGTCGGGCGGGTGGTGTGCATCGACAGGTCTCTCCGTCTGTGGATCGGTGTGTCCCGTGCACCAGACCACGCGGCTGGCCACGGGGTCATGGGGGCTTTCCCCCGGTGGGGGGCGCCCCGGATGGGGTGGGCCGCCCGGCCGGGCGGCCCGGCGGGCGCACGCTACTCGGCGCCGCCGGCCGGCGGTGGCGGTGGAGGCGCCGGGTCCCCCGCCCGGGGTGCGGGTGGCCCGCCGTGGCGGTCAGCCCCGGTCGCGGGTGGTGAACCGCTCGACGTTGGCGGCGAAGTCGTCGGCGAAGATCACCTCGCGCCCCAGCCGGTCCTCGTTGGCGAGCGCCTCGGTGAGGCCGAGGCCCAGGCCGTCGTAGACGGCCCGCCGGTCGCTCACCACGCACCGCCACGGGAACGACGCGATCTGGCGGGCGAGCTCGATCGCCGCCTCCAGCGCCGTGCCGGTGGGCACGAGGCGGTCGACGAACCCGATGCGCTCCGCCTCGGCCGCGTCGATCTCGCGCCCCGTGAGGATGAGGTCGAGCGCCCGCCCCAGCCCGACGATGCGGGGCAGGCGGTAGGTGCCGCCGTCGACCAGCGGCACGCCCCAGCGGCGCTCGAGGCAGCCGAACCGGGCGCCCTCGCCGGCCACCCGCAGGTCGCACCAGGCGGCCAGCTCCATCCCGCCGGCGACGCACCAGCCCTCGATGGCGGCGATGACCGGCTTCGAGAGGGTGAGCCGCGTGGGGCCGAGCGGCCCGCTCTCCCGCAGCCGGGGGAGGGAGCGCAGGTTGGCCCCCGCGCAGAACGCCTCCTCGTCGCCGGTCAGCACCGCCACCTTCGCCTCCTCGTCGTACTCGAAGGCCACGAAGGCGTCGTGGAGCCGCTGCGCGGTCCGCGAGTCGATGGCGTTGCGGACCTTCGGCTGGTCGATGGAGATGACGCGCACGGGGTCGGCCATGGCCCGAGCATGCCACCCGGTACCGTGCCGGCGATGCGAGTGGTGGCAGGCATCGCCCGCGGCCGCCCGCTGGTGGCGCCCCCCGGCGACCGCACCCGGCCCACCAGCGACCGGGTGCGCGAGGCCGTCTTCAACGCCCTGTGGAGCCGGGGCGTGCTGGCGGGCGCGCGCGTGGCCGACCTCTTCGCAGGGAGCGGCGCCATGGGCATCGAGGCGCTGTCGCGCGGCGCGGACCACGCCACGTTCGTCGAGCGCGACCGCCGGGCGCTGGCGGCGATCCGGCGCAACCTCGAGGCCTGCGGCTTCGGCGGGCGGGCGACCGTCGTCGACCGGCCGGTCGAGGCGTGGCTGGCCGCGCTCCCAGCCGAGGTCCGCTTCGACGTCGTGTTCTGCGACCCGCCCTACGCCTTCGACGGCTGGGCCGACCTGCTCCCCGCGCTCCCCGCCGACCTGGTCGTCGTCGAGGCGGCGGCCCCGGTGGCCGCGCCGCCGGGCTGGCGGGTCGAGCGGTCCGCCCGCTACGGCGGCACGTGGGTCGGCTTCCTCGCGCCCGACGCCGATCGGCCCGGCTGAGCGGGGCGGACCGGCGACCGGGGTCGGCGTCCCGGTGGGTGGCGTCGATTACCGTGGCAGTGTTCGCTCACGGCGTTCGTCGTCCCGTGACAGGAGCCCCGATCAGTGACCACCGTGCTGTACCCCGGGTCGTTCGACCCGATCCACAACGGCCACATCGAGATCATCGAGGTGGCGTCGCGGTTGTTCGACGACGTGGTCGTCGCGGCAGTGCGCAACCCCCAGAAGGGTGAGCCGCTCTTCACGCTCGAGGAGCGCAAGGGGCTCATCGCCGACGCGACGTCGCACCTCGGCAACGTACGGGTCACGACGTTCTCCAGCCTGGTCGTCGACCTCGCCCGCGAGGTGGGCGCCGACTTCATCGTCAAGGGCCTGCGGGTCGTGTCCGACTTCGAGTCCGAGCTGATGATGGCCCAGATGAACAAGCGCGTCTCGGGTGTCGACACCCTGTTCATCCCGTCGGGGTCGTCGCACTCGTACCTCGCGTCGAAGCTCATCCGCGAGATCGCCCGCTACGGGGGCGACATCAGCTCGATGGTGCCGCCCGCCGTGGCGAAGCTGCTGGTCGAGAAGTACCGCAACGGAGGCGACGGAGGCGGGGGACAGCGATGAACGACGACGACCACTCCTTCGAGCACGACTTCGACGCCCGGGTGGCGGAGCGCGTGCCGGGGGGCGACGTCGAGGCGATCCTGCGCCAGATCCACGACATCATCGCCACCGCCCGGCCCGCGCCGCTGTCGACCCAGGTGAAGATCGACCGCGACGAGGTGCTCGACCTGCTCGACCAGGCGATCGAGCGCCTGCCCGACGAGGTGCGGGCGTCGCGCTGGCTGCTCAAGGACCGCGAGGAGTTCCTCGCCCGCACCCAGCGGGAGGCGGACGACATCCTGGCCGCCGCCCGGGGGCAGGCCGAGCGCATGGTGCAGCGGTCCGAGGTCATGAAGGCCGCCGAGGCGAAGGCCCGCCGCATCATCGAGAACGCCCGGGCCGAGGCCAGCCGGCAGCGCAACGAGGCCGACGACTTCTGCGACAAGCGGCTGGCGCAGTTGGAGACGATCCTCGAGAAGACGCTGTCGGTCATCGCGTCGGGCCGGGCGAAGCTGCGGGGGCCGGCCGGCGAGGGCCTGCCCCCGACGGGCACGCTCGGCGGCTCGCCGCCGCTGCGGGCGGTGAACGGCCACGACGGCGAGCGCGACCGCTCGGCGCCGGTCTTCTTCGACCAGGACCAGGCCTGACCCGGGGCCGGCGGGGCGCCCCGTCGAACCCGGCGGGGACGGGCCCTAGCCTGGGGGCGTGGCTCCCTCCTTCCTGGTCCCCACGGGCGACCTGTTCCGCCACCGGGGCGTCCGGCATCCCGTCACCCTCCGGGGCGTGCTGGCGGGCATCGAGCTGTCCTCGTCCCGCCTCACGGCCGACGAGGTCGTCGCGGAGCTGGTGCTCGAGGCCCAGGGCGACAGCGTGATGGCCTCGGGCACGATCACCGGCCGGTGGGCCGGCGAGTGCCGCCGCTGCCTCGAGGAGACCGGCGGCGAGGTGCGGGTCGCCTTCCGCGAGGTCTTCGAGCCGAACCCGACCGAGGGCGAGACCTACCCGCTCGGCGTCGACGAGGTCGACCTCGAGCCCGCCCTGCGGGAGGCGGTGGCCCTGGCCCTGCCGCTCGCGCCCCTGTGCGACGAGGCGTGCGCCGGCCCGGCGCCCGACGTCCACCCGGTCACCGTCGAGGGCGACGACGAGGGCGAGGACCGGCGACCGGTCGACCCCCGGTGGGCGGCGCTCGACGCCCTGAGGTTCGACTGAGGGGCGCGGGCCGGCGCCCGGTTTCGACGGTTCCGCCGCCCGGCCGCTAGTCTCTCCCCCTTGCGTCCGCCGCCCGGCGGTCGCGCGTGCCCGTGCCCGGGCCGCCACCGAGACGTCGCAGGAAGTCCCCGATGGCCGTCCCCAAGAAGAAGACCTCCAAGGCCAAGAGCCGCAGCCGCCGGGCCAGCGCCTGGCGCCTCGACCGGCCGGCGCGCAGCGTCTGCCCCCGGTGCGACGCGGTCAAGCGGCCGCACGTCGTCTGCGGGAACTGCGGTTGGTACGGCGGCCGGGTGGCCGTCGAGGTCGACTGACCGTCGGCGCGCGGTGAGCGACTCGGCCGTCGCCGGCCCCACCGCCGACGTCCCCCGCCCCGGACTGCCGGTCGCCGTCGACGCGATGGGGGGCGACCACGCCCCCGACGCCATCGTCGAGGGCGCCCGGCGGGCGGCCGCCGAGCTCGGCGTGCCCGTCGTGCTGGTGGGCCGGCCGGACGTGCTGGCGTCGATCCGGGGCGACCTCGACGTCATCGAGGCGTCGCAGGTCATCGCCATGGACGACGACCCCGGCGCCAGCGTCCGCACGATGAAGGACTCGTCGCTGGTGCGGGCGGCGGAGGCCGTGCGCGACGGCAAGGCCTCGGCCATGGTCTCGGCCGGCAACACCGGCGCGACCATGGCCTCGGCGCTGCTGCGCATGGGCCGCATCAAGGGCGTCGCCCGCCCGGCCATCGCCACCCCCATCCCGGTGCCGGGCTCGACGCCGACCGTGCTCCTCGACGCCGGGGCCAACGCGGAGTGCCAGCCGGCCTGGCTCGTGCAGTTCGCGCAGATGGGGGCCGTGTTCGCGCGCGAGCGCTACGGCATCGACGAGCCCCGGGTGGGGCTGCTCTCGATCGGCGAGGAGCCGACGAAGGGCAACGACCTGGTCAAGGCGACCCACGCCCTGCTCGCCGAGCCCGGCGCGCTGGGGCGCTCGGGCGCCCGCTTCCTCGGCAACGTCGAGGGGCGCGACCTCATGACCGCGGACGTCGACGTGGTCGTGACCGACGGCTTCACCGGCAACGTCGCCCTGAAGACCCTCGAGGGCGGCATGCGGGCCCTGGTCCGCAGCGTCGTCGACGCGCTCGGCGCCACGTCGGTGGCCGACGAGGCCATCGAGGCGCTGATGCCGCTGTACGGCGCGCTCGACCCCGACACCACCGGTGGCGCGATGTTGCTGGGCGTCGACGGCGTGTGCATCATCAGCCACGGGTCGTCGTCCGCGACGGCGATCGTCAACGCCGTGCGGGTCGCCGCCGACATGGTGGCGGCCGGCGTCGTCGACCGCCTGCGTGCGGCCGTCGGCACGGGGTGATCCGCCCCGTGTTCACAAGCGCACAAAGGGCGGCGTCGCTACACTGCGCGCCGTCCGGTCCGTACGAGGAGAGCTTCGAGTGCCCGCCGAGACCCACGTCGAGCGCAGCCCCATGGATCGCCAGCAGGTCTTCGACCTGATCCGCGATCGACTGGCCGACATCCTCGAGATCGACCCCTCGACGATCAGCGAGGGTGACTCGTTCACCGACGATCTCGAGGCCGACTCGCTCGCCCTCATCGAGCTGGCCGAGGCCCTCGAGGAGGAGATCGGCGAGCGCAGCGTCGGCTTCCGGATCGAGGACGAGGACCTCGAGGACATCAAGACCGTGCGGGACGCCGTGGACTACGTCCTCGCGCGACTGTGAGGCACGGCCATCCGACTCCCGGTCGACCGCCTCGACGAACTGGCCCGACGCCTCGGGGTCGAGCTCGATGACCCCGAGGTGCTGGCGCCTGCCCTGGTGCACCGCTCGTGGTGCGCCGAGAACCCCGGCCACGAGTCGAACGAGCGCCTCGAGTTCCTCGGCGACGCCGTCCTCGGGCTGATCATCACCGACCACGCCTTCCACGCCTACCCCGACCTCAGCGAGGGCGAGCTCACCGACGTCCGCAAGGCGGTCGTCAACGCGGTGACGCTCGCCGAGGTGGCCGACGAGCTCGGCCTCGGCGAGTACCTGCTGCTCGGCAAGGGGGAGGAGCAGTCGGGCGGTCGGGAGAAGCCCTCGATCCTCGCCGACGCCCTCGAGGCGGTGCTCGGCGCCGTCTACGTGGCCGCCGGGATGGAGGAGGCCCACGCCCTCGTCATGCGGCTGCTCGGCAGCCGGGTCGCCGAGGCCCACGCCGGCGGGCCGGGCGGCCAGGACTTCAAGAGCCGGCTGCAGGAGCTGGCGGCCCGGCACTTCGACGAGGCCCCGCGCTACGAGACGATCGCGGAGGGGCCCGACCACGCCCGCCGGTTCCGCGTCACGGTCGAGGTCGGCGGCGTCTCCCGGGGGACGGGGGACGGCCGGTCCAAGAAGCAGGCCGAGCAGGTCGCCGCCCGTGACGCCTACACCTCCCTGATGGCCGAGTTGGAGACGAAGAAGGACGACGACAAGGACGGCGATGCCTGAGCTGCCCGAGATCGAGACCATCCGACGAGGTCTCGAGCGTGACACCGTGGGGCGTCGGGTCAAGTCGGTCGAGGTGCCGGTGGCGAAGGCCGTGCACCGCAACGGGTCCCGCAAGGCGTTCCAGGCGCAGCTCGAAGGCACGAAGATCAAGGGCGTCGACCGGCGGGGCCTCCTGCTGGTGTTCACCCTCGACAACAGCCAGCTCCTGGTCATCGACGTCGGCGCCACCGGCTACCTGCGGCGGGCCTCGGCCAAGGACGAGGTGGCGAAGGACACGCAGGTGATCATCACCTTCACCCAGGGCGGCCAGCTGCGCCTGGGCGACCCCGAGGGCACGGCCGAGGCCTTCGTCGTCACGCCCGACCTGCTGCCCGAGGAGGTGCCCGAGCTCGCCGAGCTCGGCCTCGACCCGGTCGCCGCCCCGGTCTCCTGGACGGCCTTCGCCCAGGCCCTGGTCAGCCGGCGCACCGAGAAGCTCAAGCCGCTGCTGCTCGACCCGACCTTCGTCGTCGGCCTCGGCGGCCTCTACGCCGACGAGATCCTCCACGACGCCGGCCTGCGGCCCGACCGCGAGGTCTCGACGCTGTCGACCATGGAGATCCGGCGGCTCTACCGGTCGCTCGTCGAGATCCTCCACGAGGCGACGAAGCACCACGGCACCTCGCTGCCCGACCACCCCTTCACCGACCTGCAGGGCAAGGAGGGCAGCTTCCAGGAGGAGCTGCAGGTGTGGGGCCGCGACGGCGAGCCCTGCCGGCGCTGCCGCCAGACGGTGACGAAGCAGCGCAGCGGCGGGCGCACCACCTGGTGGTGCCCGAGCTGCCAGGTGTGACCCGCCGCTCGCCGCGACCGGTGGCATCCGCGCCCCGATCCGAGGCCCTCCTCTAGCCTCGCGCCGAGATGTTCCTCAAGACGCTGACGCTGAAGGGCTTCAAGTCCTTCGCCGAGTCCACGGTGCTCGAGCTGCAGCCAGGCGTCACCGTCGTCGTCGGCCCCAACGGCTCGGGGAAGTCGAACGTCGTCGACGCCATCGGCTGGGTGCTCGGCGCCCAGGCGCCCTCGGCCGTGCGCAGCCAGAAGATGGAGGACGTCATCTTCGCCGGCACCAGCAAGAAGCCGGCGCTGGGGCGGGCCGAGGTCAGCCTGACGATCGACAACAGCGCCGGCCTGCTGCCCATCGAGTTCAGCGAGGTGACCGTCACCCGCACGCTGTGGCGGACCGGCGAGAGCGAGTACGCCATCAACGGCGTGCCCTGCCGGCTGCTCGACGTGCAGGAGCTGCTCAGCGACACCGGCGTCGGCCGCCAGCAGCACGTCATCGTCGGCCAGGGGCAGATCGACGCGGTGCTCAACGCCCGCCCCGAGGACCGCCGGCTGATCATCGAGGAGGCGGCCGGCGTGCTCAAGCACCGCAAGCGCAAGGAGCGCTCCGAGCGCCGGCTGGCGGCCACCGAGGCCAACCTCACCCGGCTGAACGACCTGGTGCGCGAGGTCCGCCGCCAGCTGCGGCCGCTGCAGCGGCAGGCCGAGGCCGCCCGCCGCCACGGCGACCTCGTGGCCGAGCTGCGGGCGCTCCAGGTGCACATCGCCGGGCGCGAGCTGACGACCCTGAAGCGCCGCCTGGCCAACACGTCCGCGGCCCAGGCCGAGCTGCGCAACGAGGAGGCGCTCCTGCAGCGCCGGCTGACCGAGCTGGACACCGCGGTCATGGCCACCGAGTCCGAGCTGGCCGCCCTGGGCGGCAGCACGCTGACCGACGACCTCGGGCGGGTCCAGGGCCTGCGGGAGCGGGCGCGCGGGCAGCTCGCGGTGCTGGCGGAGCGCCGGCGCGGCGTCGAGCGCGAGCGGGCGGCCTTCGTCGACCAGGGCGTGATCGAGAGCCTCGAGGCCGACGCCGCCCGGCTCCGGGCCGAGATCGCCGGGCTGGCCGAGGAGGCCGAGGCGCTCGCCCCCGAGGAGGAGGCGCTCGTCGAGGCCGAGCGGGAGCTGGCCGCGGCCCGGGCCGACTTCGAGCGGGAGTGGGGCGGCGGCGTGCCCCCGCCCTCGGGCCGGGCCGCCGAGGTGCGGGGCGAGCTGGCGGCGCTGCGCAAGGTGCTCGACCGGGCCGACGCCGACGCCCAGCGGGCCGCCCAGCGGGAGGCCGCCCTGCGGGCCAAGCTCGAGCGGCTCGACGCCGAGGCGGCCGAGGCGACCCGCAAGCTCGAGGGCCTGGGCGACCGGGCCGAGCTCGAGCAGGCGGTCGAGGACGCCCGCCGCCGGCGGGCCGAGGCCGAGGAGGCGGCCCGGCGGGCCGAGCAGCGCCGCGACGAGGCCCAGGCCGAGCGCCACACCTGGGCGGCCCGGGCCGAGGCCCTGGCCCTCGCCCTCGACCAGGCCCGCGCCCGCGCCGGGGCCGAGCGGCTCGCGGGGGTGGAGGGCGTCGTCGGCACGCTGCTCGACCTGCTGGAGGTCGACCCGGGCTGGGAGGCCGCGGTCGAGGCGGCCCTCGGCGAGGCCCTGACCGCGGTCGTCGTCGAGGGGGTCGAGTCGGGACGGCGCGCCCTGCGGGTGCTGGCCGAGGGCGACGTCCCCGGTGCGGTGCTGGCGCTCGGCGTCGCCCCGGCGCCCCGCAGCGCCCCGCCGGTCGGCGAGCCCGTGCTCGCCCACGTCCGGGCCCGGCGCCCCGAGGTCGACGCCCTGCTGGCCGGCCTGCTCGGCCCGGCGGTCGCCGTCGAGGGCGGGTGGCCCGAGGCGGTCGACGCCGTGCTGGCCCACCCCGACGCCGTCGTGGTGACCCGGGCGGGGGGCCGGTTCAGCGCCGGTGGCTGGCGGGCCTCCACGACCACGACCGGGGCCACCGGCGCCGCGCTCGACGAGGCCCGGGCCCGGGCCGCCGAGGCCGCGACCCGGGCCGACGAGGCGGTCGAGGCCCACCGGGCGGCGCGGGCCGCGCTCGACCGGGCCCGCAAGGACGAGGCGGCGGCCGTCCAGGCGCTGGATGCGCACCAGCGCACGCTGGCGGCGGCGACCGCCGCCCGGGAGCGGGCCGCCCGCGACCGCGAGGAGGTGCTGGCCGAGCTCGACCTGCTCGCCGAGCAGCGGGCCGCGGCCGCCGAGCGCCTGGCCCGTGACCGCGAGCGGGCCGAGGCCCTCGCCGCCGAGCTGCCCGAGCTGGAGGCCGAGGAGGCGGCCCGGCGGGAGCGGGCCCGGGCGATGGCCGAGGCCCGGCGCCGGCTCGAGGCCCGGGCGGCCGAGGTGGCCGACCGGCGGGCCGAGCTCGACAAGCGGCGCACCCGCCTCGCCGACCGCGACGCCTACCTCCGCCGGCGGCTCGCCGAGGTCGAGCAGCGCCTGGCCGGCTCCGTCGAGGCCCGCCGCCGGGCCGAGGCCCGCCGGGGCGAGCTGGAGGCCGCCGAGCGGGCCCTCGACCGCCTCGCCGCGCTCGTGCGCGACCGGCTCGCCGTCCTCGAGCGGCACCACGCGGCGATGACCGAGCGGCGCCGGCGCGAGACGTCCGCCCAGCGGGAGCTGGCGGCGCGGCTCGACGGCCTGCGGGGCGAGCGGGCGGCGGCCGAGCGCTCCCTCGCCGAGCTGCGCGAGCGCCTCCAGCGCACCGAGGTGGAGGAGGCCGAGGTCCGGCTGCGGCTGGAGCAGGCCATCGAGCACTGCCGCACGCAGCTCGACGTCGAGCCCGAGGCCGCGGTGGCCGCCCCGGCGCCCGACCTGCCCGACGGGGTGACGCCGGCCGCCCGGGTGCGGGAGCTCGAGCGGGAGCTGCGGGTCATGGGCCCCGTGAACCCCCTGGCCCTCGAGGAGTACGAGGCGCTGGCCGAGCGGCACGACTTCCTCACCGAGCAGCTCGAGGACATCAAGAAGAGCCGCCGGGAGCTGACGAAGGTCATCCGGGCGATCGACGAGGAGATCGTGCGGGTCTTCAGCGCCGCCTTCGCCGACGTGAGCGAGAACTTCGAGCAGCTGTTCGCCACCCTGTTCCCGGGGGGCGTCGGGCGGCTGCGGCTGACCAACCCCGACGACCTCCTGAACACCGGCATCGAGGTCGAGGCCAAGCCGTCGGGCAAGAACGTCAAGAAGCTCTCGCTCCTCTCCGGCGGCGAGCGGTCGCTGACCGCGCTGGCGTTCCTGTTCGCCGTGTTCCGCAGCCGGCCCTCGCCCTTCTACGTCATGGACGAGGTCGAGGCGGCGCTCGACGACGTGAACCTGCACCGCTTCCTCGACCTGGTCAACGAGTTCCGCCGGGAGGCGCAGCTGATCATCGTGAGCCACCAGAAGCGCACGATGGAGGCCGCCGACTGCCTCTACGGCGTCACGATGCAGCCGGGCGGGTCGTCGAAGGTCGTCAGCGAGCGGGTCGGCGCCGGCGCCTGAGCCCGGGGTGCGGGCCGGCGCCGGCGCGTCCGGCGGTCACGAGCACCCGCCGGTCACGGCAGCCGCTGCGCCCACAGCAGGGACGCCGTCCCGGCGGCCGCCAGCAGCAGGAGCGCGCCGCCGAGGAACCAGCCGCTGACGTCGCGCTCCTCCTCCTCGTAGCCGACGACCCGGCCGATGTCGCTGTAGGCCTCGCTCAGCTGGGCGTGCGAGCCGGCCTCGAACGCCCGCCCCCCGGTGGCGGCGGCGATCTCGGCCAGGGGCTCGGGCGCCACCGGCACGGGCTCGGTGCCGCCGAAGCCGTCGTCGATGACGCCGTTCGGCGTGCCGAAGGCGATGGTGTCGACCGGGACGCCCGCCTCGGCGGCCGCGGCGGCGGCCTCCTCGTTGCTGCGGCCGACCGTCGTCTCGCCGTCGGACATGAGGACGACGCGGGCGGGGGGCCGCTCGCCGTCCTCCCCGCCGGGCGCCATCTCGATGGCGTCGAGGGCGGTGAAGATGGCCTCGCCGATGGCCGTCGACTCGCCCAGCTCCATCGCGTCGATGGCGTCGAGCACCGCCTCGCGCTCGCCGCCCGGCGGGACGGCGATCGTCGTCGTGCCGTTGAAGGTCACGAGGGCGACGTCGATGTCCTCGGGCAGCGACTCGACGAAGTCGCGGGCGGCGTCCTGGGCGACCTCCAGCCGGCTGGGGGGCACGTCGTCGGCCTCCATCGACAGCGAGGTGTCGATGGCGAGGACGACGACCGCCCGCTCCTTCGCCACCCGGGTCGCCCGGACCGGCTGCGCGTAGGCCACGACGAGCAGGGCCAGGGCCAGGAGGTAGGCGACCGCCGGGGCGTGCCGGCGCCAGCGCGGCGGGCGGGGCGCCACGACGTCGAGCATCTCGACGCTGGTGAACCGCAGCAGGTTGCGGCGCTGCTGGAGCGAGACCGCCACCCAGCCGCCGGCCAGGGCCCCGACCCCGACCAGCAGGAGCAGCCGCTCCGGGGCGAGGAACCTCACGGCCGGCCTCCCGCGCCGCCGGCCGCCGCGCGGCGGAGGTGGGCCAGGCGTCGGGGCCGCTCGGCGAGCCATCGCACGAGCGCGGCGGTGGGGTCGCCGTCGGTCCGCAGCACGAGGTGGTCGGCGCCGCAGCCCCGCAGGGCGCGGGCGGTGGCGGCCCGGCGGGCCCGGGCGGCCGCGGCGTACCGGGCCCGCAGCACCGGGTCGTCGGTGCGGACCTCCCGCACGGCCCCGGTCTCGACGTCGCCGACGACCACCGTGCCCACGTCGGGGAGGTCGAGCTCCCGGGGGTCGAGCACCTCGACGGCGAGGACCTCGTGGCGGGCGGCCAGCGACCGCAGCGCCGGCACCCACGTCCCGGGGCCCGCGAAGTCGGAGAGCACGGCCACGAGGCCCCGGCGCCCGGCGGTGCGGGCCGCCCGGTCGAGGGCGTGGTCGAGGTCGGGCCCGGGCCGGGCGACCGCCGGGTCGCGGTCGGGGAGGGGGGCGTGGGCGACGGCGTCGAGCAGCGCCCGGGCGTGGTCGGCGCCGGCCCGGGGCGGGAAGGTGGCGACGCCCTCGTGGGTGAGGACGTGGGCGCCGACCCGGTCGCCGGCCCGGGAGGCCAGCACGACCAGCGCCCCGGCGGCCGCGACCACCAGGTCCCGCTTCGTGCAGCGGGCCGTGCCGAAGTCGGTGGAGGGCGAGAGGTCGACGACGAGCCACGAGGTGGCCTCGCGCTCGGCCACCGCGTCGCGGACGTGGGGCACCGTCGTGCGGGCGGTGACGTTCCAGTCCATGCGGCGGGGGTCGTCGCCGGGGACGTACCGGCGGCTCTCGGCGGGCTCGCTGCCGAGGCCGGGCATGCGCCCGAGGTGGCGGCCGTGCAGGAGGCCGTCGACCCGGCGGCCGAGGGTCAGCTCCAGGCGCCGGACGACCTCGGCGGCCCGGGGCGCGGCGGGGGCGGCGGGGGCGCCCGCCGCCGGGGGCGGGGCGAGGGGCGGCACGGCGCTCAGGCCTCCGGGGTGCCGGCCGAGGCCAGCTGGCCGTTCGACCGCCGGGGCTCGTCGGGCCCGGCCGCCCCCTCCGACGTCCCACCGGACGAGCCGGCGGCCGCCGCGTCGGGCGACGGGGGCACGGGGCGGGCCGTTGCGTCCTGGGTGGGCGTCAGCCGGGGCGCCGCGACCGTCGAGAGGATGCGCCCGACGATCTGCTCGGCGGTCACGCCGTCGGCCACCGCGTCGTAGGACAGCACCAGCCGGTGGGGGAGCACGTCGAAGGCGACGTCCCACACGTCCTGGGGCAGCACGAAGCTGCGCCGGCGCATGAGGGCGAGCGCCCGCCCGGCGGCGAGCAGGCCGAGCGTGGCCCGCGACGACACCCCGCAGGTGATGTAGCGGGCGAGGTCGCCGAGCCCGAAGCGGGCCGGGTCGCGGGTGGCCGTGACCAGGTCGACCGCGTACTGCATGACGCCGTGGTCGACGTAGATGGCGGTGCGGGCGGCGGTCTGGAGCCGCACCAGCTCCTGGACCGAGAGGCGCTCGGTCGGCGTCGGCGGTGCGGTGCCCATCCGCCGGGCGATCTCGAGCTCCTGGTCGGGCGTGGGGTGGTCGACCCGGACCTTCATGAGGAAGCGGTCCCGCTGCGCCTCCGGGAGCGGGTAGACGCCCTCCGACTCGGCCGGGTTCTGCGTGGCGACGACGAGGAAGGGGTCGGGGAGGGGGAACGTCGTGCCGCCGATCGTCACCTGGCGCTCGGCCATGAGCTCGAGCAGGGCCGACTGGACCTTGGCCGGCGCCCGGTTGATCTCGTCGGCGAGCAGCAGGTTGACGAACACCGGGCCCAGCTCGACGTCGAACTCCTCCGTCGAGGCCCGGTAGACGCGGGTGCCGGTGATGTCCGAGGGGAGCAGGTCGGGGGTGAACTGCACCCGGGCGAAGGTGCCGCCGACGACCTTGGCGGTCGTCTCGGCGGCGAGCGTCTTGGCCACACCCGGCGGCCCCTCGAGCAGGAGGTGCCCGCCGGCCAGGAGCGCCACCATCAGGCGCTCGACCAGCCGGTCCTGGCCGACGATGACCTTGCGGATCTCGAAGAGCGCGTACTCGATGAGCGTCGCGTCGTCGTAGACGGGTGCGGCGGACATGGGCGTGACGCTACGCGCACCGGGGCGGTGGCCGGATCGGGGACGACCCCCTGCTGCGGGTGGGGTCATGGGGGACCGGTAGGCTCCGGTGCGCCATGGAGATCGTGATCGCGCTCGTCGTGCTCGCCGTCGTCGTCGTGGCGGGCCTCGCCGTCGTCGGCCTCCGGTCCCGCGGGGGCACCGACCTCGAACCGCCGCCCGGTGGGGACGGGGGCGTCGCCGTCGAGGAGCGGCCCGCCGGCGAGCCGGCGGGGGCGGGCGCGGTCGTGGTGCCGCCCGAGGCGCCGGCCCCGCCGGTCCGGCCCAGCTTCCGGGACCGGCTGGCCAAGGCCCGCAGCACGCTGAGCGGCTACCTGGGGTCCATCCGGTCCCGCAAGGTCGACGCCGAGACCTGGGAGGAGCTGGAGGAGGCCCTGATCCGGGCCGACGTCGGCGTGGCGACGACCACCCGCGTCCTCGACGAGCTGCGCGAGGTGGCGGCGGCCGAGTCGATCAGCGACCCCGAGGCGCTGCTCGGCCGGCTGAAGCAGCAGCTGAAGGACGTGCTGGCCGACGGCGACCGCGAGCTGCGCTTCGACGAGGGGGTGCCCAACGTCTGGCTGTTCGTCGGGGTCAACGGCGTCGGCAAGACGACGACCATCGGCAAGGTCGCCCACCAGCAGCAGGCCCAGGGGCGGTCGGTGGTCATGGCCGCCGGCGACACCTTCCGCGCCGCCGCGGCCGAGCAGCTGGCCCAGTGGGCCGAGCGCACCGGGGCCGACCTCGTGCGCGGCAGCGAGGGCGGCGACCCGTCGGCCGTCGTGTTCGACGCCGTCCAGCGGGCGGCGGCCCGGGGCCGCGACCTGGTGCTGGCCGACACCGCCGGGCGCCTGCACACGAAGACCAACCTCATGGAGGAGCTGCGCAAGGTGCGGCGGGTCGCCGACCGCGAGCCCGGTCGGGTCACCGAGGTCCTGCTCGTGCTCGACGCCACGACCGGCCAGAACGGCCTGACCCAGGCCCAGCAGTTCACCGAGGCGGTCGACGTGACCGGCGTCGTGCTGACCAAGCTCGACGGCTCGGCCAAGGGCGGCATCGCCCTGGCGATCCAGGCCACGCTCGGCATCCCGATCAAGCTCGTCGGCCTGGGCGAGTCGGTCGAGGACCTGGTGCCGTTCGACCCCGACGAGTTCGTCGAGGCCCTGCTGTCGTGATCGGAGGGGACCGATGGTGATCCGAGCCGTGCTCCTGCCCGTCCGCCTGGCCGTGGGCCTGACCCGGCTCGGGGTGCGCACCGGCTACGCCGCGGGCCGCCTCTCCGTGGGCACGTCGTACCGCGTCGGCCGCCGGGTCGGGTGGTCCCGGCTGGCGGCGCTGGGCGTCGGGGTCGTGATCGGGCTGCTCGTGGCGCCCACCTCCGGGGCCGAGCTGCGGGAGCGGCTGGGTCGGCTGGCCGCCGAGCGGCGGCGCCCGGTGAGCGACGACGCCGTCGCCGAGCGCGTCCGCTACGAGCTGTCGCACTCGCCCCGCACCTGGCACCTGCCCCAGCCCGAGGTCCAGGTGGCGGCGGGCGTGGCCGTGCTGACCGGCACCGTGCCGCACGAGGAGGGCCGGACCGACATCGAGCGGACCGTCGCCGCGGTCCCCGGCGTCGCCCGGGTCGACAACCGCCTCGTCGTCGCGCCCCGCGACGGCGCCGGCAGGTCGTCCTGAGGGACAGGGTCGTCCGGCAGCGGGGTCAGCTGGCCCCGCCGGCGTGGATGACCGACCCGATGGCGATGAGGTGGCAGATCACCGCGGCCACCACGAGGACGTGCCACACCTCGTGGTAGCCGAAGACGTGGGGCACCGGGTCGGGCCAGCGGGTGAAGAGGAAGACGGCGCCGATCGTGAACAGCAGGCCGCCGGCCGCGATGAGGGCCATCTGCGTGACGGTCAGGCGGTCGACGAGCTGGGGGAGGGCGGCGACCGCGACCCAGCCGACGGCGATGTAGAGGCCGTTGCGGATGACCCGGACCCGGTCGGTGCGGGCCCAGGCGAGCACCCCGCCCACCGCGGCGCCGACCCAGGCGGCGACCAGGGTGGCGACCGCCACCCAGCCGTCGAGGACCAGCAGGCACACCGGGGTGTAGCTGCCGGCGATCATCACGAAGATCGTCGCGTGGTCGAGCCGCTGCATGCGCTTGCACCAGCGGTCCGACCAGCGGATCCGGTGGTAGGCGCCGCTGACCCCGAACAGCGCCACGAGCCCGGTGGCGTAGACGGCGGCGCCGACGCGCGCCCGCGGGGTGCCGGCCATCAGGACGACCGCGATGCCGGTGGGGATGGCGAGGAAGAACGCGACGACGTGGACCCAGCCCCGCAGCAGCGGCTTCGCCGCACCGGCGACCGCGCTGGAGATCTCTCGGCCGCGCACCACGACGAGGCTACCCCGTCCCGGCCGGCAGCGGGCGGCACCGGGTCGGGCCGGTAGGCTCTGGGACCTCATGTTCGAGTCGCTGTCCGAACGCTTCGAGGGCATCTTCGCCCGGCTCCGCAGCAAGGGCACGCTGCGCGAGTCGGACGTGGACGAGGTGCTCCGCGAGATCCGCCTCGCGCTCCTCGAGGCCGACGTCAACTACGTCGTCGTCCGGTCGATGCTGGCCCGGATCCGCGAGCGGGCCGTCGGCACGCGGGTCCACGAGGCGCTCAACCCCTCCCAGCAGGTCGTCAAGCTCGTCAACGAGGCGCTGGTCGAGGCGCTGGGCGGCGAGACCTTCCGCGTCCAGTACGCCTCCCGGCCGCCGACGGTCGTGCTCATGGCCGGCCTGCAGGGCTCCGGCAAGACGACGACCTCGGCCAAGCTCGCCCGCTGGTTCCGCCAGCAGGGCCGCAACCCGCTGCTCGTCGGCGCCGACCTCCAGCGGCCGGCCGCGGTCGAGCAGCTGCGGACGCTGGGCGAGCGCGTCGGCGTCCCGGTGTTCAGCCAGCCGGGCGACCCGGTCGAGACCGCCCGGGCCGGGGTCGAGGAGGCCCGCCGGCTCGGCCGGGACGTCTGCATCGTCGACACCGCCGGCCGCCTGGCCATCGACGCCGAGATGATGGACCAGGTCCGGCGCATCTCCGAGGCGACGGCGCCCGACTACACGTTCCTCGTCGTCGACGCCATGACCGGTCAGGACGCGGTCACGGTGGCCGAGTCCTTCGACCAGGCGCTGGCCCTCGACGCCGTCATCCTCACCAAGCTGGACGGCGACGCCCGGGGCGGTGCCGCCCTGTCGGTCAAGGAGGTCGTCGGCAAGCCGATCGCCTTCGCGTCGACCGGCGAGAAGGTCGAGGACTTCGACCTGTTCCACCCGGACCGGCTCGCCAGCCGGATCCTCGGGATGGGCGACGTCCTCACGCTCATCGAGAAGGCCGAGCAGGTCTACGAGAAGGAGGAGGCCGAGAAGGCCGCCGCCCGCCTGCTCGAGGGCCGCTTCACGCTCGAGGACTTCCTCGAGCAGCTGCAGCAGGTCCGCAAGATGGGCCCGCTGCAGAACCTCATGGGCATGCTGCCCGGCCTGCCCAAGGAGATGCGCAACGCGCAGATCGACGAGAAGCAGATCAACCGGGTCGAGGCGATCATCCGCTCGATGACGCCCGAGGAGCGGGCCGACCCGACGATCATCGACGGCTCCCGCCGCCAGCGCATCGCCCGGGGCAGCGGCACCCAGCCCTCCGACGTCAGCCAGCTGGTCAAGCAGTTCCGCGAGATGCAGAAGCTGATGAAGCGGATGCCGGGGCTGTCGGGCACCAAGGCGGCGCGGGGCCGCAAGGCCAAGGGCAAGGCGAAGGGGCGCAAGGGCCGCAAGGGCGGGCGGGTGACGCCCCCCGGCACCGGGCGCACCACCCCCAAGCAGCCGTTCACGCTGCCGGGGCTCAACTGACAGCTAATCTGGTCACCGGCGTGCGGTTTGCTCCGACCGGCGCGCGCAGCGCATCATCGTCGGTCGCTCCGCTGTAGGCCGGCGCGTCACACCTCGACCGCGCGGCCGGGTGACCCCCGACACACGAAAGAAGACAGCAGTGGCCGTCAAGCTCCGCCTCATGCGGATGGGCAAGAAGAAGCAGCCGACGTACCGGGTCGTCGCGGCCGACTCGCGGTCGCCGCGCGACGGCCGGTTCATCGAGATCGTCGGCAGCTACGACCCCCGCCGCGAACCGTCGGTCGTCCGCATCGACAACGAGAAGGCCGTCGACTGGCTGCGCAAGGGCGCCCAGCCGACCGACGCCGTCCGCAAGCTCCTCGAGATCTCGGGGGCGTGGCAGCAGTTCCGCGGCGGTGAGAGCGGGTCGTCGGCGTCGGCCGGGTCGTCCGGGGAGGGCGCGGCCGAGCCGGCGGACGAGGGCTCGGCGTGACCGACACCGCCTCACCGGTCGAGGTGCCGACCGCGCGCGCCGTGCTCGAGCACGTCGTCGACTCGCTGGTCGACGACCGCGAGGCGGTGCGCATCGACGTGGAGGAGGGCCGCTCGCTGCCCCGGCTCACCGTCCGCGTCGGGCCGGCCGACATGGGCCGGGTCATCGGCAAGCGGGGGCGGGTCGCCCACGCGATCCGCACCGTGGTGCGGGCGGCGGCGGCGCGCGACGGCAGCGACGTCGAGGTCGAGTTCGAGGACTGAGCGCGGGCCGTGGCCTCCGCCGAGCGTGCTGGTGGCCGGGGCCCCCTCCTCGAGATCGGCCGGATCACCCGGCCGCACGGCCTGCGGGGCGAGGTCGTCGTCCGCCTGGTCACGGACCGCCTCGAGCGCCTGCAGCCGGGCTCGGTGCTGCACACCGACCGTGGCGACCTGGTGGTGCGCAGCGCCCGCCCCCACCGCGACACCTGGCTGGTGGCGTTCGAGGGCCGGGACGGGCGCGACCAGGTCGAGGACCTGCGGGGGGTGACCCTGCGGGCCGAGCCCCTCGACGACCCGGAGGTCCTCTGGGTGCACGAGCTGGTCGGCGCCACGGTCGTGACCACCGACGGCCGTGAGGTGGGCCGCTGCGAGGCGGTCGTCGACAACCCGGCGGCCGACCTCCTCGAGCTCGACTCGGGGGCCCTCGTGCCGGTCGTCTTCGTCGTGGACCACGCCCCGGGGCGCGTCGTCATCGACCCGCCCGAGGGCCTGCTCGACCTCTGAGGGGCGACGTGCGCATCGACGTCTTCACGATCTTCCCCCAGATGGTCGAGCACTTCGTCGACCAGAGCCTGCTCGGCCGGGCCCGGCGCGAGGGGCGGCTGGACGTGCGGGTCCACGACCTGCGCTCCTGCGCCACCGACCCCCACCGGTCGGTGGACGACGCCCCGTTCGGCGGCGGGGCCGGCATGGTCCTCATGCCCGAGCCGGTCTTCGCCGCGGTCGAGACCGTCGACCCGCCCCGGCCGCTCCTCTACCTCAGCCCCGCCGGGCGGCGCTTCGACCAGGCCGTGGCCCGCGAGCTGGCGGCCCTCGAGGGCTTCAGCCTCCTCTGCGGGCGCTACGAGGGCGTCGACGAGCGCATCCGCGAGCACCTGTGCGACGGCGAGCTGTCGATCGGCGACTTCGTGCTGTCGGGGGGCGAGGTGGCGGCCATGGTGGTCGTCGAGGCGGTGGCCCGCCTCGTCCCGGGGGTGATGGGCAACGTCGCGTCGGCCGAGGACGAGTCGTTCAGCGACGGGCTGCTCGAGTACCCCCACTACACCCGTCCGGCGAACTTCCGGGGGTGGACGGTGCCCGAGGTGCTGCGCAGCGGCGACCACGGGCGCATCGCCCGCTGGCGGCGGGCCCAGGCGCTGCGCCGCACGCTCGACCGCCGGCCGGACCTGATCGAGGCCCGGGGCGGCATCTCGGCCGAGGAGCGTAAGCTGTTGGCCGAGTTCGGGCTCGACGGCGACCTCCCCCCGACCGGCGACGAGCCCTGACCCGGCTTTGTGCCCTGCGCACGGCCCTGGTTACGATCTCCTGTCCGCCCGCACGAGCCTCCGCCGGAGCGACACCCGATGAACCCCACCGACCTGGTCGATCAGACGAACCTCCGCACCGACATCCCCGACTTCGGCCCCGGGGACACCGTCAAGGTCCACGTGCGGGTGGTCGAGGGCCAGAAGGAGCGCATCCAGGTCTTCCAGGGCGTGGTGATCAGCCGCTCCGGCTCGGGCATCCGCGAGACCTTCAAGGTCCGCAAGGTGAGCTACGGCGTGGGCGTCGAGCGCACCTTCCCGCTGCACGCCCCCACGATCGCCAAGATCGAGCGGGTCAGCCGGGGCGAGGTGCGCCGGGCGAAGCTGTACTACCTGCGCGACCGCATCGGGAAGGCCGCGAAGATCCGCGAGAAGCGCGAGAACTGAGCTGTCCCGGCCGCCCGGTAGGGTCCCCGTCATGAGCAGCGAGGACCTCGAGCGCTACGAGGCTGACATCGAGCTCCAGCTCTACAAGGAGTACAAGGATGTCAGCCCGATGTTCTCGTACGTGGTCGAGACCGAGCGGCGCTTCTACCTCGCGAACGAGGTGCACCAGACCATCCACGACAACGGCGGTCGCACCTACGTCGAGCTCGAGCTGCGGGACGCCTGGGTGTGGGACATGTACCGCACCTCCCGCTTCGTCCAGAGCGTGCGCATCGTCACGTTCAAGGACGTGAACATCGAGGAGCTGCCCCCCAAGGAGCTCTGACCGGTGGCGGCCGCCGGCCGTGCCGGTGGGGGCCGGCGCCCCTCCGGGCTCGCCGCCCACCGCCGGCGGCTGGGGGAGCGGGGCGAGCGGCTCGCCGCCGCCTGGTACGAGTCCCGGGGCTACACCGTCGTCGCCCGCAACTGGCGCTGCCGGGAGGGCGAGATCGACCTCGTCGTGGCCCGCCCCGGCGAGCTGGTGTTCTGCGAGGTCAAGGCCCGCTCGTCCGACCGCTTCGGCACCCCGGCCGAGGCGGTGACGCCGGCGAAGCAGCGGCGCCTCCGGGCGCTGGCGGCGCGCTTCCTCGCCGGCCACGACGGGGCGGCCACGCCCGCGGGCCCCGGGTGCCGGCGCGCCGTGCGCTTCGACGTCGCGGCGGTGACGGGGGGCCGGGTCGAGGTGCTCGAGGCGGCGTTCTGAGGCGGTGCCGGGCGCCCGCCCGGTCAGCCGAACGCGGCCCAGGCCACGAGCAGGGCGCAGACGATCAGGGCGCCGGCCACCATGGCGATGTCGGCGGCCGAGCGGCGGTGCTGGCGGAAGGGGTTGAAGCCCACGGGCCCAGTATCGCGGTGGGGGCGGGCGCGGACCCAGGCCGGGCACGGGGCGCGGGCCGCCGGCGGCTCCCGTCCCGGCAGCCGGCGTCCGGCGGTGTCGCACCGCGCTGGTACGGTGTGCGCACCGTCGTGCTGGCCCGGCAGGCGCCCGGGGCGCGGTGCGCGCGAGGGCCTCGCGGTCGAGCCCGGAACCGACCGCCCTGCGCTCACCGGTGTGAGGAGGTGCCTCCGTGCTCGCCACCGTCCGGTCCGCGACGCTGCTCGGCGTCGAGGGCAGGCCCGTCCGGGTCGAGATCCACGTCGCGCCCGGGCTGCCGTCGTTCACGGTCGTCGGGCTGCCCGACACCACCTGCCGCGAGGCCCGCGACCGGGTCCGGGCCGCGCTGGTGTCGTGCGGGCTGAAGTGGCCCAACGCCCGGGTGACCGTCAACCTGGCGCCGCCGGGCCTGCGCAAGGTCGGCGCGGGCCTCGACCTGGCCATCGCCGTCGGGCTGCTCGCCGCCAGCGAGCAGGTGCCGGCGAGCAGCCTGGTGGGCCGCTCGTTCCTCGGCGAGCTGGGCCTCGACGGCTCCGTCCGGCCGGTGCCGGGGGCGCTGCCGCTCATCGAGGCGCTGGGCGACCCCGAGGTCGTGGTGGCCGAGGGCTCGACGGTCGAGGCCCAGCTGGTCGGCCGGCACACGGTGCGCCCGGTCTCGACCCTGACGACGGTGGTCGCCGCGCTGCGGGGCACGGTCGAGTGGCCGCGGCCGTCGCCGCCGGCTGCGCCGCCCCCGCCCGACCGGGGCCCCGACCTGGCCGACGTGCGGGGTCAGCCGGCGGCCCGGTTCGCCCTCGAGGTGGCGGCGGCGGGCGGGCACCACCTGCTGCTCGTCGGCCCGCCGGGCGCGGGCAAGACCATGCTCGCCCGCCGCCTGCCGGGCCTGCTGCCCGACCTGTCGCCCGAGCACGCCCTCGAGGCCACCTGCATCCACTCGGCGGCCGGGCTGCCGCTGCCGCCGGGCGGGCTCGTCCGCCGGCCGCCGTTCCGCGCCCCGCACCACGGCGCCTCCGCCGTGTCGCTGGTCGGCGGCGGTTCGCACACCATGCAGCCCGGCGAGATCAGCCTGGCGCACCGGGGCGTGCTGTTCCTGGACGAGCTGGGCGAGTTCGACCCGGTCGTGCTCGACAGCCTGCGCCAGCCGCTGGAGGAGGGCACCATCCGGGTCTCCCGGGCCTCGGCCAAGGTCACGTTCCCCGCCCGGGTGCTGCTCGTGGCCGCCATGAACCCCTGCCCGTGCGGCGAGGGCGCCGTGCCCGGCGGCTGCCGGTGCACGCCCGCGGCCCGCAGCCGCTACGCCCGGCGGCTCTCGGGCCCGCTGGTCGACCGCTTCGACCTGCGGGTCGAGGTCGGTCGCCCGGAGGTCGCCGACCTGCTCGCCGACGGGTCGGGCGAGCCCACCGCCGCGGTGGCGGCCCGGGTGGCGGCGGCCCGCGAGCTGGCCGCGAGCCGGGGCGTCCCCGCCAACGCGCAGCTGCCGGCCTGGCGGCTCGACGAGGTGGCGCCGCTCGACCGGGGCGCGACCCGCCTGGTCGAGCGGCGCCTGCGCGAGGGCCGCCTGACCGGCCGGGGCCTGGGCGGCGTCCGCCGGGTGGCCCGCACCGTCGCCGACCTGGCCGGCCACACCGGCCCGCTCGGCGTCGAGCACGTCAGCGCCGCGCTGGCGCTGCGGTGCGAGCCGCTGTTCCTCGAGGGGCGGGCGTCGTGACCGCCGCCCCTGCGTCCCCGGTGGCCACGTCGTCGCCGGGCGCCGGTGCGCTGCCCCCGGCCGCGTTCGGCGCGGCGCTGGCCCGCCTGCCCGGCATGGGCCCGCGCCGGCTGGCGGCGCTGCTGGCCGAGGCGGCACCCGACGAGGCCTGGCGCCGGGTGCGCGCCGGGCGGGGCCTCGACGGCCCGGGCCTGCGCCGGGCGCTCGGCACGCGGGCCGGCGAGCTGGTGGCGCGGTGGCGGGCCGCGGCGGCCGGCCTCGACCCGGCCGCCGAGTGGCGGCGCCTCGCGGGTGCCGGGGTCGGCGCCGCGGTCCACGGCGGTCCCGACTACCCGCCGGCGCTCGCCGGCGACGTCGAGCCGCCGGCGGTCCTGTTCCACCGGGGCGACCCCGCGGTCCTCACCGGCCTTCGCGTGGCGATCGTCGGCACGCGGCGCTGCTCGTCCACCGGCGCGGCCGTCGCCACCGAGCTGGGCCGCGACCTGGCCGCCGCCGGCGTGGCCGTCGTGTCCGGGCTCGCCTCGGGCATCGACGCCGCCGCCCACCGGGGCGCGCTGGCGGCCGGCGGGGCGCCGCCGATCGGCGTCGTCGGCAGCGGGCTCGACACCGTCTACCCCCGCGGGCAGGAGCGGCTGTGGCGGGACGTCGCCGCGGCCGGCGTGCTGCTGTCCGAGGCGCCGCTCGGCGGGGCGCCCGAGCGGTGGCGGTTCCCGGCCCGCAACCGGGTGATCGCCGCGCTCGCCGACGTGGTGGTCGTCGTCGAGTCGCACCGGCGGGGCGGGTCGCTGCACACGGTCGACGAGGCCGACCGCCGGGGCGTCGAGGTGATGGTCGTGCCCGGGTCGGTCCGCAACCCCGCGGCGGCGGGCACCAACGAGCTGCTGGCCGACGGTCGCCCGCCGGCGTGCTCGGCCGACGACGTGCTGGTCGCGCTCGGCCTGGCCACCGTGGGTCGGGCAGGCGGGCCCGACCGCCGTCCGCTGCCGTCGCCCGACGACCGGCGGGTGCTCGAGGCGGTGGGGTGGCAGCCGGTGTCCCTCGACCAGGTCGCGCTGCGCACGGGACTCGGGGTGGCCGAGCTGGCGGCCGCGCTCGACCGCCTCGCCGACACCGGCTGGGTCGCCCGCCACGGCGGCTGGTACGAGCGGGTGGCGGAGGCGGGGCCGTGACCGCCGGCCACGCCCGGCGGGATGCCGCGCCCGGGGGCGGCCGCGTCACTAGCGTGGCCGCCGTGGCCTGGCACCTCGACGAGTTCGAACGGTCGCTGACGTCGGTCGCGCCGTCCACCGTCGAGGCCTACCTGCGCGACCTGCGGGCGTTCACCACCTGGGCCGGGCGGCTCGGGCTCGACGGGCCGGAGGGGGTCGAGCGGCAGACGCTGCGGCGGTACCTCGCCTACCTGGCGACCCGCGGCACGGCCCGCCGCACGATCGCCCGTCGGGCCTCGACGCTGCGCCGCTACTTCCGGTGGCTCCTGCGCACCGGTCGGGTGGCGGTCGACCCGACGGCCGGCCTCGCCGCGCCCAAGGGCGAGGGGCGGTTGCCCCGGGTGCTGCGGCCCGACGAGCTGCGGCACCTGCTGGGCGACGACGGCACCGGCGACGCGCCGACCGCGGCCGCGGCGGCCGGCCACGACCCGGTGGCCGGGGCGGTCGAGCTGCGCGACCGGGCCCTGGTCGAGCTGCTCTACGGCAGCGGGCTGCGGATCGCCGAGGCCACGGCGCTCGACGTCGACGACCTCGACCTCGACCGGTGCCTGGTGACCGTCTGGGGCAAGGGCGACAAGCAGCGCCTCGTGCCGCTCAGCGAGCCGACGGTCGACTGCCTGCGGCGGTGGCTGGCCGACGGCCGCCAGCACCTCGTCACCGAGCACACGCCGGCGGCCGCCGTCTTCCTCAACCGCCGGGGCCGCCGGCTGACGCCCCGGGACGCCCGCCGCATCCTCGACCGGCGGGCGCTCGAGCCGACCCATCCCCACGCCCTGCGCCACACCTTCGCGACGCACCTGCTCGACGGGGGCGCCGACCTGCGGGTCGTCCAGGAGCTCCTCGGGCATTCCGACGTGTCGACCACCCAGCGTTACACTCACGTCTCGAAGGAACGGCTGAGGGCAATCTTCGATGCCACCCACCCGCGCGCTTAGGGGGGGCACGTGACGCACGTCGACGCCGACATCGCCGCCGCGTGGGAGGCCTACAAGCGGGCAGGCGATCGTCCGGCACGAGACGAACTGATCCTGCACTACGCACCGCTGGTCCACATCGTGGCCGCGCGGCTGGCCGCAGGTGCCCCGAGCCACGTCGACCGGGCCGACCTCGTCAGCTACGGCGTCTTCGGCCTGATCGACGCCATCGAGAAGTTCGAGCCCGAGCGGGGTCACCGCTTCGAGACCTACGCGATGGCCCGGATCCGCGGCCACATCGTCGACGAGCTGCGCTCGTTCGACTGGGTGCCCCGCTCGGTCCGGGCCAAGGCGCGGGCCGTCGACGAGGCGCTCGCGCGCCTCGAGGCCGAGCTGCACCGCGAGCCCACCGAGACCGAGCTGGCCGAGGCCATGGGTCTCGACGAGGAGGAGCTGCGCCGGGTCCTGGCGCAGATCGCGCTGATCAACCAGGTCACCTTCGACACGACGCTGGGGGCGGCGCTCGAGGGGGAGGGGCTCACGCTGGGTGACGTGCTGGTGGCGGAGGACGACGACGCCCCCGGCCACAACGTCGAGGTCGCCGAGCTGCGGGCCGCGCTGGCGGCCGCCATCGAGCGCCTCTCCGCCCGCGAGCGCGACGTCGTCGCGCTCTACTACCACGACGGCCTCACCCTGGCCGAGATCGGCGAGGTGCTCGGCGTGACCGAGAGCCGGGTCTGCCAGATCCACGGCAAGGCGGTCGCCCAGCTGCGGCGCCGCCTGGTCGCCGCCGAGCGCGAGCCCGCCTGACCCGCGCGCCACCGGCACCCTCGCCGGCCCCGCTCGGCACCTGGCCGGCGGCCGGCCGGCCCCGTTCGCCGCCCCGGGGGCGGTCACCCGTGACCGCCCGCCGCCGAACGGCCCGTGGCCCCGGGCCTCGCGCGTCGTCCCCGACCGCCTGCCTCGCGCCCCCGGCGGGCGCCCGACGCTGCGCGAGCCCCAGGGGGAGCGATGCCGACCGTCCACCGGGCGCCACCGCCGGTGCGCCTCCGTCCCCGCCGCCGGCACGGGCGCCGGCGCCCATCCGTGTTCGAGCTCATGGGCCTGGTCCGGCGGCGGGCCGGGCGACCGCCGGGCCGGGGCGGGGGACCCGGCCGCCGAGCGGTGCTCGCCGCCCTCCTCGCGGCCGGGGCCGTCGCGGCCGCGGCGCCGGCCGGCCCGGCCGCCGCCGGCACCCGGGCGCCGGCCGAGCCCGGGCCCGTCGTCCACACCCCGCCCGTGGACGCCCCGATCGTCGACCCGTTCCGCCCGCCGCCCGGCCCCTACGGCCCGGGCAACCGCGGCCTCGAGTACGGCACCGAGCGCGGCGACGTCGTCCGGGCCAGCGCGGACGGCACGGTCAGCTTCGCCGGGCCGGTGGCGGGCTCGCTGCACGTGACGGTGCTGCACGCCGACGGGGTGCGCACGAGCTACTCGTTCCTCGCCACGGTCGAGGTGGCGGTCGGCCAGCGCGTGCGCCAGGGCGACCGCCTCGGGACGGCGGGCGGGCGGCTGCACTTCGGGGCGAGGCTGGGCGACGCCTACGTCGACCCCGCGGCGCTGTTCGGCACCACGACCACCGACGTCGAGCTGCTGCCGTTCGAGGTGCCGCCCGGCTCCGACCCCGCCGCCGAGGCCCGGGCCCTGGTGCTGCTCGCCCTCGCCGAGGGCGGCGGGCTGCCGGGGCTGCCGGACGTGGTCGACTGGCTGCGCGACCGGGCCGGGGCGGGTGTCGGCTACGTCGCCGAGCTCAACCCGTGGGTGCGGGGCCTGGAGATGGGGCTCGACCTCGCCGATCGCCTGCTGTCCCCGGGCCCCTGCTCGGACGGGCCGCCACCGGTCGCGCCGGTGGCGGGTGAGCCCCGGCGCGTCGCCGTCACCGTCGGGGGCCTCGGCTCGACCAGCACCAGCGCCGCCATCGACGACCTGCGGGTCGACGAGCTGGGCTACGACCCCGATCGCGTCGTGCGGTTCAGCTACGCGGGCGGGCGCACCCCCGGCACCGGCCGCGCCTTCCCCGAGCTGGCGACGACCAGCTACAGGTCCGCCCACACCCAGGGCGACGTCACCGTCGCCGCCGACCGGCTCGCCGACCTGATCGAGCAGGTCCTCGCCGCCGACCCCGAGGCGGTCGTCGACGTGCACGCCCACTCGCTCGGGGGCCTCGTCGCCCGCCTGGCCGTCATGGAGCTGGCGGACCGGGGCGTCGACCCGGCCCGCCTCGGCACCCTCGTCACCCTCGGCACGCCCCACCGGGGCGCCGACCTCGCCACCGCCCTCCGCGCCGTCGACACCACCGTCGCCCTCGACGCGGCCGTCGACCTCGCCGCGCGCCGCGTCGGGCTCGACCTCGACGCGATCGTCTTCGACCAGCTGGCCGAGGGCTCCGAGGTCGTCCGCCGGCTGCGCCACGCCGGCCCGCCGCCGGGCGTCGACCTCGTGTCGATCGCGGCCCGGGGCGACCTGACCGTGGCCGCCCCGCAGACCGAGGTCTCGGGTGCGGCCAACGTGACGGTCCCGCTCGCCGGCCCGTCGGCGCACGGCGACCTCGTCGGCTCCGACGAGGCCACCGCCGAGGTCGCCCGGGCCCTCGCCGGCCAGCCCCCGGGCTGCGAGCCCTGGCACGACGCCGTCGCCGACGTCGTGGGCGGCCACGCGGTCTCCTACGTCACCGACCAGCTGGGCGCGCTGTCGCTCGCCGCGCCGTGAGCCGGTGGCCCCGGCCAGCGGGCGCACCACCCGGCGCGGCCGGTGCCGGGCGGCCCGTGGGAAGTGCGGCGGTCGCGCGCCCCCCGGTAGGCTGTCCCGCCGGTCGGGCACCCCCCGCCCGGCTCCACCGATCACGCAGCCGGCCCACCCCACGGTCGCCTCCGGGCGCCGGGCCGGCGAGGACAACCGATGGGAGAGGAACGCACGTGGCTGTCGTCACCATGAAGCAGCTGCTGGAGGCCGGTGTCCACTTCGGGCACCAGACCCGCCGCTGGAACCCGAAGATGAAGCGGTTCATCTTCGGCGAGCGCGGCGGCATCTACATCATCGACCTCCAGCAGACGCTGCAGCGCATCGAGACCGCGTACACCTTCGTGCGGGACGTCGTCGCCGACGGCGGCACGATCCTGTTCGTCGGCACGAAGAAGCAGGCCCAGGAGCCGATCGAGCACTACGCCACCAAGTGCGGCATGCCGTACGTCAACGAGCGGTGGCTCGGCGGCATGCTCACCAACTTCCAGACGATCAGCCGGCGCGTCGGCAAGATGCTCGAGCTGGAGCGCCAGCGGGACAGCGGCGAGTTCGCCGCCATGCCCAAGAAGGAGGCGCTGCTGAAGCAGCGCGAGCTCGAGAAGCTCCAGCGCTACCTCGGCGGCATCCGCTCGATGGAGAGCCTGCCGCAGGCGATCTTCGTGCTCGACACGAAGAAGGAGCACATCGCCGTCACCGAGGCCAACAAGCTCGGCATCCCGGTGGTGGCCGTCGTCGACACCAACTGCGACCCGGACCTCGTCGACTACGTGATCCCGGGCAACGACGACGCCATCCGCTCGGGCACGCTGCTGTGCCGCGTCATCGCCGACGCCGTCATCGAGGGCAAGCACATCGCCTCGCTCCGGGCCCAGTCCGCGCCCCGCTCGCCCGAGGACGAGGAGCGGATCGCCATCGAGCAGGCCGAGGCCCGGCGCCGGGCCCTCCTCGAGGCGCAGCAGCGCGAGGCGCGCGTCGCGGCCGGCGCCCCGCCCGCCCGGCGCCCCGCGCCCGCGGCCGCCGGCGCGCCGGCCGGTGCGGGCGAGGAGCCCACCGCCCCCGCGGGCGACGAGCCGGCAGCCGCGGACCGCCCGGCCGGTGAGGCCGGCACCGACCAGACCCCCGAGACCACCGAGGAGCCCTGAGCCCCGATGGCCCAGTTCACCGCCAAGGACGTGCAAGCCCTGCGCCAGGCCACCGGCGCAGGCATGATGGACGCCAAGAAGGCCCTGACCGAAGCCGACGGCGACATGGAGGCGGCGCGCAAGCTGCTGCGCGAGCGGGGCCTCGCCAAGGCCGACGCCCGGGCCGACCGCGAGAACGCCCAGGGCGCCATCGCCATCGCCACGAACGTCGGCGCCGTCGGGCTCGCCGAGCTCAAGTGCGAGACCGACTTCGTGGCCAAGTCGCAGAACTTCGTCGCGCTGACCCAGGAGATCGCCGACTCGGTGGCCGCCCGGGGCGAGCAGGCCGTCGCCGACCACCAGTCCGAGGTCGACGACCTGAAGGTCACGCTCAAGGAGAACATCGAGGTCGGCCGGGTCGTCCAGGTGCCGCTCGGCCCGGACGACGTGTTCGACACCTACCTGCACAAGCAGGACGGCCGCGGCGTGAACGGCGTGGTGGTCGTGCTCCGTGGGGGCACGAAGGAGCTGGCGCACGACATCGCCGTGCACATCGCCTTCGCCAAGCCCGAGTACCTGACCCGCGACGAGGTCCCCGAGGACGTGGTGGCCGAGGAGCGGGAGACGCTGCTCAACATGACCAAGGCCGAGGGCAAGCCCGAGGCGGCCTGGGACAAGATCGTCGAGGGCCGGCTCAACGCCTGGTACAAAGAGCGCGTGCTCCTCGAGCAGGCCTACGTCCGCGACGAGAAGCAGACGATCGCCCAGGTGCTGGCGAGCGGCGGGGCCGAGATCGTCCGCTACGCCCAGCTGTTCATCGGCGGGTGAGGCCCGTGCACCGTCCGTCCCCCTCCCTCCGGCGCCCGTCGTGGGGGAGGGGTGACCGATGACCGTGTACCGCCGGATCCTGCTCAAGCTGTCGGGCGAGGCCTTCGCCGGCGACGCCGGCTACGGCATCGACGGCGCCTTCACCCAGTACATCGCCGGTGAGATCGTCGACGTCCGGGAGGCGGGCGTCGACGTGGCCGTCGTCGTCGGCGGCGGCAACATCTGGCGCGGCATGGCCGGCGCCGACGCGGGCATGGACCGGGCCCAGGCCGACTACATGGGCATGCTGGCCACGGTCATCAACGCCCTCGCCCTGCAGGACACGCTCGAGCGGCTCAACCAGCCGACGCGCGTGCAGACGGCCATCCACATGGCCCAGGTGGCCGAGCCCTACATCCGCCGGCGCGCCATCCGCCACCTGGAGAAGGGCAGGGTCGTCATCTTCGCCGGCGGCACGGGCAACCCCTTCTTCACCACCGACACGGCCGCGGCCCTCCGGGCGGTCGAGATCGAGGCCGACGCCATGCTCCGCGGCACGCACTCGGGTGTCGACGGGATCTACACGGCCGACCCGCGCACCGACCCCGACGCCACCCGGCTCGAGGAGGTGAGCTACCTCGAGGTGCTGAACCGCGGGCTCAAGGCGATGGACGCGACGGCGATCACCCTGTGCATGGACAACAAGCTGCCGATCGTCGTCTTCGACCTCCTCGGCAAGGGCAACATCCGGTCCATCGTCGGTGGCGAGCCGATCGGTACCCTGATCCACTAGAGGCGGCAGGGTCGGCGGCCGTCCGGCCCGCGCCCGACCAGTCGCCCCTTCTCGACCCAGGAGCACCCGTGTCTGACGACATGATCGCGATGGTCCTCGACGAGGCTCGCGACAAGATGGCCAAGGCGGTGGAGCACGCCCGGTCGGAGTTCACGACCGTGCGCACGGGCCGTGCCACGCCGGCCCTGGTCGAGAAGCTGCCCGTCGACTACTACGGCACCGAGGTGCCGCTGCAGCAGATCGCCGGGTTCACGGTGCCCGAGGCGCGGCTGCTCGTGATCAGCCCGTACGACAAGGGTGCGATCCCGGCCATCGAGAAGGCGGTGCAGAACTCGCGCCTCGGCCTGTCGCCGACCAACGACGGCCAGGTGATCCGGCTCAACTTCCCGCCGCTCACCGAGGAGCGGCGGCGGGAGCTGGTCAAGGTCGTCCGGGGCATGGCCGAGGAGGGCCGCATCAGCATCCGCCACGCCCGCCGGGCCGCCCGCCACGAGCTGGAGGCCTTCGAGAAGGAGGGCGACATCTCGGCGGACGACCTCGCCCGGGCCGAGAAGGAGCTCGACAAGCTCACCCACCAGTACGAGGCCGAGATCGACGCCGCCCTCGAGGTGAAGGAGCAGGAGCTGCTCGAGGTGTGACGCCGCGACGCCGGCCGCCCGCACGGGCGCGCTCGTCGCGTTTGCCACCACCGGCGGTGGCCGAGCGTGCAGGATGGGGTCGACGCGAACCATGGCTCGACCGTCGGGACGACCGCTCGGGGAGACGCACCGGGGTGGTCCAGACGAGAGGATGACGACGTGACCGATCCGGACGACCGCCGCGACGAGTCCCAGCGCGACCCCACCGAGCGGGTGCGGCTCCTCGGTGCCGACGAGGCCGCGGAGGCGCTGGAGCGCGACGACATCCGCCATCGGTTCGACGCCGACCGCCCCCGCTTCGGCGACCGGCCCGCCGGCCCGCCCCCCGGCACGCCGCGGCCGGCCCTACGGTTCCCCCTCGGCTCGGACGACGACCCGAACACGATCGAGCGGCCGCCGGTCGTCCCGGTCGAGCAGCCCGACGAGGTGCCGGAGCTGTCCCACTGGGCTGGCTCGGCTGCAGAGGAGGTGCCTCACATGAGACCCCGCGACCCCCGCCACGGTGACGACACATGGTCGGGGTACGACGCCGAGCCCCCGTGGCGCGACGACCCCCCGCCCGCCCCGCCGGCCGGGTCCCGGTCCGGCGCAGGTGACTGGCCGTCGCCGGCGGGCCCGGCGCGGGGCACGCCCGTCCGCTTCGACGAGGACGGCGACCCACCGCCCGGCCGGTCCGTGTTCGGCGACCCGCCGGCCCCGCCGCCCGAGCCCGGCTACGGCGACGCCTACGGCGACGACGCCTACGCCGACGACTACGACGCGGCCTACGACGACGCGTACGAGGACGTCTACGACGACGACGTCTACGGCGAGCCGGCCCCGACCGCGGCCGCCCCGGCGGCGCCCCGGCGGCGCGCGCCCCGTCGGTCGCCCCGCCGCAGCGCCGACCGCGACCTGCGCACGGCGGTGCTCGTCGGCGTCGGCTTCCTCGGGGTCGCGCTCGCCCTGTTCGCGACCCTCGGGCCGCTCGGGGGGATGATCGTCGCCGTCCCCGTGCTCGGGTACGCGGCCTACGAGTACTTCGTCGCCGTCAACACCGCCGGCTACGAGGCGCCCATGCCGGTGGGCGTCGCCGCGGTGGCCGGCATGGTGCTCGCCACCTACAACTACGGCGAGCAGGCGATCCCCCTCGTCCTCGTCCTGGCCGTGGCGTCGTGCTTCCTGTGGTACCTGGTCAGCGCGGGCGGCGGCCGGCCGGTGACCAACATCGGCGTCACCCTGCTCGGCGTCGGCTGGATCGGCGTGTTCGGCTCCTTCGCCGGCCTGCTCCTCGCCGACCCGTTCGGCAACGGCGTGGCGCTGCTGCTGGCGGCGGTCATCCCGACGATCGGCTACGACGTCGGCGCCCTGTTCGTCGGGCGGAGCGCCGGGTCCCGGCCGCTCTCCTCGGCCAGCCCGAACAAGACGATCGAGGGCCTGGCCGGCGGCATGCTGCTGGCGGTCGTCGCCGGGGTGGTGTTCGCCATCGTGGGCGTCCACCCGTTCGACCAGTGGCAGGAGGGCCTGAAGGTCGGCGTGCTGGTGGCGCTCGTCGCCCCGCTCGGCGACCTGGCCGAGTCGCTGGTCAAGCGCGACCTCGGGATCAAGGACATGGGCACGATCCTCCCGGCCCACGGCGGCCTGCTCGACCGGTTCGACGCCCTGCTCTTCGTCCTCCCGGCGGTGTGGTACCTGACCCGGATCAGCGACTTCTTCCTCGCGTGACCGGGGCGCCCGGCGGCCGGGGCCCGGCCGGGCGCCGCGGGGACGACGGATAGCCTGGCGCGGTGGCCGTCACGACCGTCGCCATCGCCGGGTCGACCGGGTCGATCGGGACGCAGACGATCGACGTGGTCTGCGCCGAGCCCGACCGCTTCGAGGTCGTGGCGCTGGGCGCGTGGTCGTCGGCCGACGCGCTCGTCGGCCAGGCCCGCCGGCTGCACCCCAAGCTGGTGGTCATCGGCGACGAGCGCCTGCGCGACCGCGTCGCCGAGGGCGTCCCGACCGGGACCGAGGTGCGGGCCGGCGCCGAGGCCCTGGCCGAGCTGGGCAGGGTCGCCGACGTGTGCGTGAACGGCGTCGTCGGCTTCGCCGGGCTGCGGGTGACGCTCAGCGCCATCGAGGCCGGCAAGCGCCTGGCGCTGGCCAACAAGGAGTCGCTGATCGCCGGGGGGCCGGTCGTCCGGGCGGCGCTGGCGGCCCCCGGGGCGGGCCACATCGTGCCGGTCGACTCCGAGCACGGCGCGGTGCACCAGTGCCTGGCGGCCAACGCCGGCGGCGACCCCGACCGGGTGCGGCGCATCGTGCTGACCGCCAGCGGCGGGCCCTTCCGGGGCCGCAGCCGCGCCGAGCTCGCCGAGGTCACGGTCGAGGACGCCCTCGCCCACCCGACGTGGTCGATGGGTCCGAAGATCACGGTCGACTCGTCGACGCTCATGAACAAGGGGCTCGAGGTCATCGAGGCCCACGAGCTGTTCGGCCCGACCTACGGGATCGGCTACGACGACATCGAGGTCGTGGTCCACCCCCAGTCGATCGTCCACTCGATGGTCGAGCTGAGCGACGGATCGACCATCGCCCAGCTCTCCGAGCCCGACATGCGGCTGCCGATCGGCTACGCGCTGGCCTGGCCCGACCGGATCGGCACGCCGTTCGGCCGGCTCGACTGGTCGACCGTCCGGTCGCTGGAGTTCGAGCCGCCCGACCTCGAGGCCTTCCCGTGCCTCGCCCTGGCCTACGAGGCCGGGCGCATGGGGGGCACCGCGCCGGCCGTGCTCAACGCGGCCAACGAGGAGGCGGTGGCCGCCTTCCTCGCCGGGCGGATCCCGTGGCTCGGCATCGCCGAGGTCCTGAAATCCGTCCTGTCCCGGCATGATGGTGGTCGCGCCGACGGGGTCGACGCCGTGCTGGCGGCCGACCGCGCCGGCCGGGAGGCCGCCCGGCGCGAGATCGAGAGGATCGCGGAGTGACGGAGACCCACCGAGAGGACAGCACGCCGGACGGTGCGCCTGTCCCGGGCGACCCGGTGGTCGCCGGGCCACCGCCACCCCCGCCGCCGCCCCCGCCGGGCCCGGGGGGCGGCCAGCAGCTCGACCGGGCCAACAGGGTCCGGCTCGCCCTGTTGATCGCCGCCTTCGCCCTCTTCGGCATCTGGGCCGGCTGGCCCGCCCTCGTCATGGTGGCGGGGCTGGTCGTGATGATCTTCCTCCACGAGCTCGGCCACTACCTGACCGCCAAGTGGGCGGGCATGAAGGTGACCGAGTTCTTCCTCGGCGCCGGCCCCAAGCTGTGGTCGTTCCGGCGGGGCGAGACCGAGTACGGGGTCAAGCTCGTCCCGGTCCTCGCCTACGTGCGGATCATCGGCATGAACAACCTCGACGAGGTCGACCCGGCCGACGAGCCCCGCACGTTCCGCCAGCAGTCGTTCCCCAAGCGCCTGCTCGTCGTGAGCGCCGGCTCGCTCATGCACGCCCTGCAGGCGTTCGTGCTCCTGGTCGTCCTGCTCGGCGTCGTCGGCGTGCCGGGCGGCAGCGTCGTCGACATGGTCGACATGCCCGACCGGGGCGAGGCCTGGCAGGTCAACGAGGTCGTCGAGGACAGCGCGGCCGAACGGGCCGGCCTGCGGGAGGGCGACCGCATCGTCGCCCTCGACGGCCGCCCGGCGTCGAGCTACGACGATCTGGCCGCCGCCATCTCCGAGCACGAGGTGGGCGACCGCATCGTGCTCGACGTCGTGCGCGACGGCGAGCGGCTCACCCTCGACGCCGAGCTCGGCCCCCGCCCGGAGGACGAGGAGGGGGGTGCCGCCGGGTCGCCGTTCCTGGGCGTCGCCAGCAGCCCGTGGTGGGACGACCAGCCGATCGGCCTGCCCGCGGCGATCGCCCGTGCCCCCGGCGAGATGGCCGGCTTCTCGGTGGAGACCGTCAAGCTCATGGTCGACGCCTTCTCGCCCGACCGGCTGCGCCAGCTCGCCGACCAGGTCCGCCAGGAGGACGCCCCGGCGCAGGGCGGCGAGGGCCGGCGGGTCGAGGACGGCGGTGGCTCGGGCGACGGCCGGCTCATCTCGATCATCGGCTTCGTCCAGGTGGGCTCGCAGGAGGTGGACGAGCGGCTGCTCAACATGCTGCTGCTCTTCTTCCAGATCAACGTCTTCGTCGGCATCTTCAACATGCTGCCGCTGCTGCCCCTCGACGGCGGCCACGCGGTCGTGGCGATCTACGAGCGCCTGCGCTCCCGCCCGGGCCGGCCCTACCACGCCGACTTCGCCAAGCTCCTGCCGCTGACCTACGCCGTGGTCATGGTGCTGGTGATCATCGGCGCCACCACCATCTACCTCGACATCGTCAACCCCATCGTCTGACCCATGGACCTCGGCCAGTCCTCGTACCCCCGCCGCAAGACCCGCCAAATCATGGTGGGCGACGTGCCCGTCGGTGGCGACGCCCCGATCACGGTGCAGTCGATGACCACGACCCGCACCGCGGACGTCGAGGCCACGCTCCAGCAGATCTACGACCTGGCGATGGCGGGGGCCGACATCGTCCGCTGCACCTGCAACGAGATCGAGGCCGCCGAGGGCCTCGCCCGCATCGTCCCCCGCTCGCCGGTGCCGATCGTCGCCGACATCCACCACCAGTACCGGATGGCGCTGGCCGCGCTGGAGGCGGGCGTGCACTGCCTGCGCCTCAACCCCGGCAACATCCGCAAGCCGGAGCACATCAAGCTCGTGGCCCAGGAGGCCAAGGACCGCGGCGTGCCCATCCGCATCGGGGTCAACGGCGGGTCGCTCCACCCCGACCTCTACAAGAAGTACGGCGACCGGGTGACGCCGGAGGCGATGGTCGAGTCGGCGCTGACGGAGCTGGCCTACTTCCAGGAGGTCGGCTTCGAGGACGTGAAGATCTCGGTCAAGGCGTCCTCGGTGCCGCTGATGATCGAGGCCTACCGCCAGCTGTCCGAGGCCGTCGACCACCCGCTCCACCTCGGCGTCACCGAGGCGGGCCCGCTGCCCGGCGGGCTCATCAAGGCCACGGCCGGCATCGGCACCCTCCTGGCCGAGGGCATCGGCGACACGATCCGCTACAGCCTGACCGCCGACCCGGTCGAGGAGGTCCGGGCCGGGCGGGCGCTGCTCGAGTCGATGGGCCTGCGCGAGCGGCGCAACATCGACCTCATCGCCTGCCCGTCGTGCGGTCGCGCCGAGATCGACGTCATCGAGGTGGCCCGCAAGGCCCAGGAGGCCTTCGGCGACCGGCAGATCCCGCTGCAGGTGGCGGTCATGGGCTGCGTGGTCAACGGCCCCGGCGAGGCGCGCGACGCCGACCTCGGCATCGCCGCCGGGCGCAACAAGGGCCACCTGTTCGTGCGGGGCCAGAACGTGGCCGTCGTGCCCGAGGACGAGATGGTCGACGCGCTCGTCGAGTGGGCCACCTACATCCACGAGAACGGCGTCGAGGCGGCGCTCGAGCGGGCCCGGGCGACGAGCGAGGCCGCCCGCCGCGCCGCCGAGCGCGACCGGGACGCCCTGCTGCGGGCCAAGGGCGCCGACGCCAACAACAGCGAGCAGCGGGTCGAGGTCATCCGCAAGCTCTGAGGCTCGTCACCGCGGGCGGCGCGCGCGGGCCCGAGCCCGAGGGCCGCCGGCGGTGCCAGGCGCCGCGGGCGGCGGCCCCGGTGGGCGCGGCGCGGACTCTACGCTGGCCGCCATGTCCCGGCCGGCGGCTCCCCGTGGCGGCTTCACCACCCGGGTGGTGGTGGGCCTCGTCCTGCTCCTCGTTGCCTGGTTGGTCATCCGGACCGTGCTCGGCATGGTCTACTCGCTCATACGGGCGGCGATCTTCGTGGCCCTGTTCGTGATCGTGGCCTGGATCGTGCTCGTCGGCCCGCCGGGGCGCGACTGACCCCGCGACCGGCGCTCGACCCGCGGAGGCGGGCGGTATGGTGGCGGCGGTTCAGGTTCGATGAGGAGGGCGGTCAGGTGCACCCGGATCGGAACCCCGACGTAACGGAACGGTCACACGACGTTCTGTACCGTCGCCCGGTCGTGCGCACCTCCTCCCGCAACCGCTCCGCTCTCGCCGGCCTGGGCCTGCTCGCCGCCCTGGTGGCCGTCGCCGCCGGGGACACCACCGCGAGCCGGCCGGCCGACGCCAGCGTCGGCCAGCAGGCCCCCGAGCTGACCGTCCAGGACGTCGACTTCACCGAGGTGGCGCAGCCCGGCAACCTCTGCGCCGAGCCGCTGTCCGGGGCGCCGCCCCGCATCGTCGCCCTCGACGACGGCGCCAGCCCGCTGCTCGACGAGTCGACCCTCGCCCGCGTCGAGGTCGACGACGACGTCGCCTACGCCGACCTGGACGGCGACGGGCGCGACGAGGCGGTCGTGCACGCCACCTGCGCCTACGGGGCCAACGGGGTCGTGGACTCCGTGCAGGTCTGGTCGGTGCGGGGGCGGCTGCCGATGCTCGTCGACACGGTCGACGGGGCACCGGAGGAGGTCGCCGAGGACAGCGCGTTCCCGCCGACGGTCCTCGACGTGGACGTCGACGGCGACGAGGTCGTCGTGACCTTCACCCACCACGACGACGGCGACCCGCACTGCTGCCCGTCCCGGGCGACCGAGGTGCGCTACGAGCTGGACGGCGGGCTCGAGGTGACCGGCGAGCCGACGACGGTCGACCTCGAGACCGCCGCCTGAGGCGGCCGCCGGACCGCACGTTCGCGCTGGCGGGCGGGCGCGCCCCGCCCGGTACGATCCGGTCCCTATGGCGAAGGTCCTCACGTCGCAGGCCGACGACTTCCCCCGCTGGTACCAGGACGTCCTGGCCAAGGCCCAGCTGGCCGAGAACGGCCCGGTGCGGGGGACGATGGTCATCCGGCCGTACGGGTACTCGATCTGGGAGCGGATCCAGTCCGAGGTCGACGCCCGGATCAAGGCGTGCGGGGCCGAGAACGCCTACTTCCCGCTGTTCATCCCCGAGAGCTACCTGCAGCGGGAGGCCGAGCACGTCGAGGGCTTCAGCCCCGAGCTGGCGGTGGTGACCCACGCCGGCGGCAAGGCGCTCGACGAGCCGATCGTCGTCCGGCCCACCAGCGAGACGGTGATCGGCGAGTACATGTCGCGCTGGATCCAGAGCTACCGCGACCTCCCCCTGCTGCTGAACGCCTGGAACAACGTCGTCCGCTGGGAGCTGCGCCCCCGGCTGTTCCTGCGCACGACCGAGTTCCTCTGGCAGGAGGGCCACACCGCCCACGCCACCCGGGAGGACGCCGCCGCCTACGCCACCCGCATCCTGCGGGAGGTCTACGAGGACTTCATGGTCAACGTGCTGGCGATCCCGGTGCTGGTGGGGCGCAAGACCGCGTCCGAGCGGTTCGCGGGCGCCATCAACACGATGACGCTCGAGGCGATGATGCGGGACGGCAAGGCCCTCCAGATGGGCACCAGCCACGAGCTCGGCCAGAACTTCTCCCGCGCCTTCGACATCACCTACCTCGACGCGGCGGGCGAGACGCAGTACTGCTGGACGACGTCGTGGGGGTCGACCACCCGCATGATCGGCGGGCTGATCATGACCCACGGCGACGACGGCGGGCTGGTGGTCCCGCCGCTGCTCGCGCCCATCCAGACCGTGGTCGTGCTGGTCAAGGAGGCCGACGGCGCGGGGGAGCGGGTCGCCGCGCTGGCCGACGAGCTGGCCGCCGCGGGCGTGCGCGCCCGGGTCGACGACCGGACCTCGGTCAGCTTCGGGCGGCGGGCCACCGACTGGGAGCTGAAGGGCGTCCCGGTGCGGCTCGAGCTGGGCCCCCGCGACCTCGCCGCCGGGGCGGTCACCGTCGTCCGGCGGGACACCGGCGAGAAGTCCCAGGTGCCGCTCGACCGGGCGGTGGCCCGGGTGCGCGAGCTGCTCGACCGCATCCAGGTCGACCTGCTGGCGGCGGCCACGGCCCGGCGGGACGCGGCGACGACCGACGTGACGACCGTCGACGAGGCGGCCGAGGCGGCCCAGACCGGCTTCGCCCGGCTGCCGTGGGACGTCGTGCGGGGCGAGGGCGAGGCGCGCCTGGCCGAGCGGGGCGTCACCGTGCGGTGCCTCATGGGTCCCGACGGGTCGCTGCCCCCGAGCGAGGACGAGCCGGACCTCGTCGCCGTCGTCGCCCGCGCCTACTGACCTCACGCTGCGACCCGGCCCTGCTCACCGACGGTGGCCGCCGGACGGCGGTTATACTTTGGTGTCCGCATCGCTTCGGATAGGACGTCGTCACCGTTCGAGCACGTGTCGAGCGAAGGCGTGGGCTTCGGCCCACGCCTTTCGTATGAGGGAAGGAGGAGCAACCGATGAGCGTCACGGATCGTGTACGTGAAGTGGTGTTGCCCCTCCTGACCGAGCGACAGATCGACCTCTACGACGTGGAGATGTCGGGGCCCGTGCTGCGGGTCGTCGTCGACCGGCCCGGCGGCGTCGACCTGGACGCGCTCGCCGCGGCCACCCGCGTCGTCTCGCGCGCGCTCGACGAGGCCGACCCGATCGCCGGGGCCTACACCCTCGAGGTGACGAGCCCGGGCCTCGAACGGCGGCTGCGCACCCCCGAGCACTTCGCCCGCGCGGTGGGCGAGACGGTCAAGGTCCGCACCGTGCCGGGCACGCCGGGCGAGCGCCGCGTCACCGGCGAGCTGGTCGCCGCCGACGACGAGGGCATCGTCGTGCGCACCGGCGTCGACGACGACGGCACCCCGACGGAGCGGCAGATCAGCTACGACGAGATCGAGCGGGCCCGGACGGTCTTCGACTGGGGGCCCGGCGACACGGCGGGCAAGCCGGGTCGGACCCGCCGAGGGAAGCGGACGACCGGCGGGCGTTCCCGGGGCACCAGCAACGAGAAGAGGGATCACAGGTCATGAGCGAGATGATGGAGGCGCTGCAGGCGCTCGCCGCCGAGAAGGGCATCTCGGTCGACACCCTGATGGCCGCCCTGGCCGACGCGCTGGAGTCGGCCTACAAGCGCATGCCGGGCGCCTACGAGTACGCGTGGGTGACGATCGACCCGACCAACTTCGACATCCGCGTGTACGCGCAGGAGCTCGACGAGAACGGCGAGCCCTACGGGCCCGAGCTCGACGTGACGCCCCAGGACTTCGGCCGCATCGCGGCCCAGACGGCCCGCCAGGTCATGACCCAGCGCATCCGCGAGGCCGAGCGGGAGCTGCGCTACGAGGAGTACGCGGGGCGCGAGGGCGACATCGTCACCGGCACCGTCCAGCAGGGCGACAGCCGCTACACGCTGCTCAGCCTGGGCCCCGTCGAGGCGCTGCTGCCGCAGGCCGAGCAGGTCCCGCACGAGCGCCCCGAGCCCGGCACCCGGCTGAAGGCCTACATCGTCGAGGTGCGGCGGACCGCGCGCGGCCCGCAGATCGTCGTGTCGCGGACGCACCCGGGCCTCGTGCTGGAGCTGTTCAAGCTCGAGGTGCCGGAGATCGCCGACGGCGTCGTCGAGATCAAGGCCTGCGCCCGCGAGCCCGGCCACCGCACGAAGATCGCGGTGTGGTCGAACGACCCCAACGTCGACCCGGTCGGCGCCTGCGTCGGTGCCCGCGGCGCCCGGGTGCGGCAGGTGGTCAACGAGCTGCGGGGCGAGAAGATCGACATCGTCCCCTACAGCGACGACCCCTACGAGTTCGTGGCCAAGGCGCTGTCGCCGGCCAAGGTCAAGGAGGTCCGCATCCACGAGGACACCGGGGTCGCCGAGGTCATCGTGCCCGACTACCAGCTGTCGCTGGCGATCGGGAAGGAGGGCCAGAACGCCCGCCTCGCCGCCCGGCTGACCGGCTGGCGCGTCGACATCAAGAGCGAGAGCCAGCTCGCCGAGGAGGAGGCCTACGCCCAGCAGGAGTGGGCCGAGGGCGAGTGGGTGGTCGACCCCGAGACCGGCGAGCAGGTCTGGCAGCCGGCCGAGGGCGGCCCGGCGCTGTCGGCCGAGGACTGGGAGGCCGCGGTCGCCGAGGGCGTCCAGCCCGAGGCCGCGGTCGCCGCCGAGGGCGACGCCGGTGCCGAGGGCGACGCCGAGGCGGTCGCGCCGGAGGCCGAGTCGACCGAGGTCGAGGCCGAGCCCGAGGCGGGCGCGCCCGAGGAGGGGGCGCCCGAGGAGGGGGCGCCCGAGGAGCGGGCGCCCGAGGGCGACGGGGATGCCGTGGCCGACACGGCTGCGGCCGGTGCCGACGGGTCCGACGACGAGGGCTGAGGCCATCGGCGAGCCGATCCGCACCTGCATCGGGTGCCGCCGGCGGCGGCCGCAGTCGGAGCTGGTCCGGTTCGTGCGTGGGCCCGACGGAAACCCGGTCGAGGGCCGTACACTGCCTGGTCGCGGAGCGTGGCTCTGTCGAGACACACTCGACGCCTGTCGGGCGTCGGCCGTCCGTCGCAAGGCGTTCACCCGAGCGTTCCGGGACGGCGGTGGGGGCCGGGGCAGGCGCTGACCCGTCGGCACCCCGTCGATCGCTGTTCAACGGCGACGGTGGTCTGTGCGAGACTAGAGGGCTGCGATCCGCACGCAGGCGTGCGCGGTACGCGCCCGAGAGACGACGAAGGGCTGGTCAGAGACAACTTTGGCAGCGAAGATCCGGGTCCACGAGCTCGCCAAAGAGCTCGGGATGACGAACAAGGAAACCCTCGAGCTCGCACTGAAGCTGGGGATCGGGGTCAAGACGCACTCCTCGGGCATCGAGGAGGCGCAGGCTGACCGCGTCCGCCGGCGCGCTCAGCGTGACGGGCTCATCCGGTCGAAGCAGCCCGAGGAGTCGCGATCGGCCGACAGCCGGTCCAGCACCAAGTCCAAGAGCGCCGCCAAGTCCACCAAGGCGGCCAAGGCGACCAAGGCCGCCACGACCGAGAAGAAGGCCGAGAAGGCGGAGAAGCCCGCCGCCGAGGCGGCCGAGCAGCCGAGCGACCAGCCCGAGGCGCCCGCCGCCACGACCTCGTCCGGCGCGCCGGCCAGGCCGGCGCCGCCCCGCCCGCCGGCTCCGCCGCGCGACCGCGGCACGGGCGACGGCCGGCCGCGTCCCACGACGCCGCCGGCCCCGCCGCCGCGGCCGGCCGCGCGGCCCGTCCCGCCTCCGCCGCCGCCCGCCCGCCTCGTCACCTCCTCGGGCGGCGAGCACCGCCAGCGTCGCGACGGCGGCGCGGCCCGCCCGGCCGCGTCGGCCGGCGCCCCCGCGCCCGCCGAGGCGCCCCAGGCGCCGCGCCCGCCGGCCCCGCCCCGCCCGCCGGCCGCCCAGAAGCCGCCGGCGAGCGCGCCGCCCCGGCCGCCGCGCCCCGCGCCGCCGCCTCCGGGTCGCCCGACGCCGCCCCCCGCCGGCCGGCCGGTCCCGCCGCCGCCGGGGGCGCCGCGCCCGCCTGCCGGTCGCCCCGCGCCGCCGCGGTCGCCGTCGGGCAAGCCCATCCCGCCCCCGCCCGGGCCGCCCACCTCGCAGTCCGGCAAGCCGATCCCGCCGCCGCCCGGCCTGGGCGGCCGCGGCCCCGCGCCCGCGCGCAGCGGTGGCCGTCCGGCCGCGCCCGCCGGTGGTCGCGGCCGCGCCGCCACCGGTGGTGGTGGCGGTGGCCGCACCTTCGGCGGTGGTGGCGGCGGTGGCCGCGGGGCGGTCAGCGGCCGTCCCGGCGGGCCGCGCGGCGGTCAGCGCCCGCCCCGGCGCCGGAGCCGTCGCCGTCGCAGCCGTGAGGAGCTGCAGCCCATGGAGGCGCCGACGTACACGCCTGCATCGGCGCCGGTCCCCGAGGGGACGGTGGTCATCGAGCGGGCGTCGACGCCCCAGGACCTCGGGCCCAAGCTGAACCGCACGGCGGCCGACGTCGTCCGGTTCCTCATGCAGCAGGGCGAGATGGTCACGGCGACCCAGTCGCTGACCGACGAGATGATCGAGCTCTTCGCCGCCGAGATCGGCGCCGACATCCGGCTCGTCGACCCGGGCGAGGAGCAGGAGGTCGAGCTGCAGCGCCAGCTCGGCTTCGACGAGCTGTTCGGCGAGGTCCCCGAGGACGAGGCCGAGCCGCGCCCGCCGGTCATCACCGTCATGGGCCACGTCGACCACGGCAAGACCAAGCTGCTCGACCGCATCCGCAACACCAACGTGGTCGAGGGCGAGGCCGGCGGCATCACGCAGCACATCGGCGCCTACCAGGTCGAGAAGAACGGCCGCCGGATCACCTTCATCGACACGCCGGGCCACGAGGCGTTCACCGCCATGCGGGCCCGGGGCGCCCAGGCGACCGACATCGTGGTCCTCGTGGTGGCGGCGGACGACGGCGTCATGCCGCAGACCGTCGAGGCGCTCGACCACGCCCGGGCCGCGAACGTCCCCATCGTCGTGGCGATCAACAAGATCGACCGCGAGGAGGCCAACCCCGACCGGGTGAAGCAGCAGCTCTCCGAGCACGGGCTCGTGCCCAGCGAGTGGGGCGGCGACACCGAGGTCGTCCTCGTGTCCGCGCTCCAGGGCACCGGGATCGACGACCTGCTCGAGACCCTGCTGCTCGTCGCCGACGTCCAGGAGCCGCCCTTGGTGTCGACCTCGAAGGGCCGGGCCGCGGGCATCGTCCTCGAGGCCAACCTCGACGTCGGCCGGGGCCCCGTGGCCTCGGTGCTGGTGCAGCGGGGCACGCTCAAGGTCGGCGACCCGGTGGTGGCCGGCGCCGCCTGGGGTCGGGTCCGGGCCCTCATCGACGACCGGGGCAACAACGTCAAGTCGGCCGGCCCGTCCACGCCGGTCCAGGTCCTCGGCCTCAACGAGGTCGCGGACGCCGGCGACCGGTTCGTGGTGGCGCCCGACGAGAAGATGGCCCGCTCCGCGGCCGAGACCCGCGAGCACTGGCAGCGGGTGGCCAGCCTCGGGCGCGAGGCCGCCGTCACCAGCGGCGGCGCCAAGCTCGAGGACATCTTCGAGCAGATCCAGCAGGGTGAGGTCGCCACGCTCAACCTCGTGCTCAAGGCCGACGTCACCGGCTCGCTGGAGGCGCTCACCGAGGCGCTGCGGAAGCTCGAGCGCGACGACGTCAAGCTGTCGTTCGTCTCCCGGGGCGTGGGCGGCATCACCAAGAGCGACGTCCAGCTGGCCGCGGCCTCGAACGCCACGATCATCGGCTTCAACGTGCGGCCCGACCGCACCGCCCGGGAGATGGCGGCGGCCGAGGGCGTGGAGATCCGCACCTACGAGGTCATCTACCAGGTCCTCGAGGACATCGAGAACGCCCTCGTCGGCATGCTCGAGCCCGAGTACGAGGAGGTCGTCACGGGCGAGGCCGAGGTCCGCGAGGTGTTCCAGGTGCCGCGGGTCGGCAAGGTCGCCGGGTGCTACGTCACCCACGGCGTCATCACCCGCAACTCGAAGGTGCGCTTCCTGCGCGACGGCACCGTCATCTGGAAGGGCACCATCCAGTCGCTCAAGCGCTTCAAGGACGACGTCCGCGAGGTGCAGGCCGGCTACGAGTGCGGCGTCGGCCTGTCCGACTTCCAGGACCTCAAGCAGGGCGACATCATCGAGACCTACGAGGAGCGGGAGATCGCCCGCACCTGAGGTCGGGTGCCACGGCGGGATGCGGGCGCCCGCGCGCGCCCGTCCTACGCTGAGGGCGTGCACGCCGCCGCCCTACGCATCGAGCTCTACCTGCGGGAGTGCCGGTCGCTGAAGGCGAAGCGGGCCGCCCTGCGGCCGATCATCGAGGGCGCGTTCAAGCGGCACCGGGTCTCGGTGTCCGAGATCGACAACCACGGCGACTGGCACCTCGCGACGGTCGGCGTGGCCGCCGTCGCCTCGAGCCACGGGCACCTCGTCGGGCTGCTCGACGACGTCGAGCGCTTCGTCTGGTCGTTCCCCGAGGTCGAGGTCCTCAGCGTCAGCCGCTACTGGATCGAGGAGGCAGAGCCATGAAGCGACCGGGGACCGCCCGCGACTACCCGCGCACGGCGCGCCTGAACCACCTCGTCCAGGAGATCGTCGCCGAGGAGGTGGAGCGGCTGGACGACGACCGCCTCGGGTTCCTGACCGTCGTCAGCGTCGAGGTCGAGCCCGACCTGCGGCACGCCGTCGTCTACTACACGACCTACGAGGAGACCGAGGCGGACGAGGAGCTGCGGGAGGTGCTCGCCGAGCACCGGCCCCGCCTGCAGGCGGCGATCGCCCGGCAGGCCCGGCTGAAGCGCACCCCGGAGCTGGTGTTCCGCCCCGACACGGTGACCCGCACCGCCGAGCGGGTCGAGAAGATCCTGCGCGACATCTCCGGCGGCCCGGCGACGCCGCCGGGAGGCGCGGGCCGGTG